>Ga0056115_1001950_pt1 | contig 10275 bp, 10 predicted proteins | sample WorMetOlspDAHAB1_FD_77007 | JGI IMG/M metagenome (GOLD analysis project Ga0056115, IMG submission 77007) | Marine gutless worms symbiont microbial communities from Max Planck institute for Marine Microbiology, Germany - Olavius sp. DAHAB.1 ... | reverse complement strand
TAACGTTTCTACGAATTCACCAGTCGTAAAAGTGACTGAGCATGCAAGTTGGTGTGTTGCTAATGGTCTGCATGTTGAGCCTTGGATACAGTGTGCCACCCATTGCGTAAAATAGCTGCGTTCTCCCAAAATGCCTGGTATAATGATTAAGTGACTGGGACACTAGCGCAACGAGTACTCGTATCGGTATCGGCCGTTGCGTATACTCGAATACTCGTATCAGATCGTATCGGTGCGTGCCCGTATCATCAGTTCTCTAATTATTGCCACAGGTATTAAGGGACTTGTTGTTGATTTTAGGCATCGTTTGCTTTAATTTTGTTGTGATGGCACTGTCACTTTGGCTGTGTGAAGGTATCCACGTTCAAAAATTTGAAACGAACCTTCTGTTAGGAGATATTTTGCCACTTGACTGTAACTTGACAATAAATGCAACAAATATCTGTGTATGTACATTTACAACAGTGTTTATATGGATGTATGAATGTAGATACTCTTTGCATTAGCCGAGGCACTGCATACTCATGGATACACGAAGGAGGCTTGCAAGTTGGCTCGGCAGCTGGCTGAAGAGATGCTGTCTGTTGCAGCATCATTGGACACCTGTACGAGTTACACACCTATTTGCGATCATGCTCCTCATCACATTAAAGGTACCTTTATCTCTGTTTTTAACCATGTGTTGTGTCTTGGCACAAATTATTTGAGTATTATGTAGATGGATTGACTAATATTTAGTGTGTTTGTCCACTTCAATTACTCAGTAATATGTACATGATACATAATGCACGGTATTTAGATGAAACAAAAAACACACAGAAGACAAATAATGCACATACTAAAATGTACACAACACATTCAAAATAAAGATAAGACTAAAAAAACTTTAAACTTGTTTCAGTGACTGAACTCTAAAAGACCTCGTGTGAGCAATTGTGCTACAAAAGGTACTGTAAAGTAGAAGGTTGGCCACAGTCTCTCTGACTTTTTTTAGTTTGTTTTGTATAACTATTCCTTGTTGTTTTTCTGATCTAACTGTAATCACATTCTTTTGTTCTGATACCTGCATCCGCCTCCAAAATGACCTAGACTGTGTCGGGTGGGGCGTTAAACTCTACTCACTGACTCTGGCACATGCTTCAGGTGAAAAGTCGAGGAAGGTGGCGGTGACGACTTTTGCCGGGAGCACGTTGGCGAAGGTGTCGTTTCTGTGCACTGTGTTGCTGGAGGAGCCTGAGACGAGACACCTGGCCTTCCGCATCGGCCTCTACGGCATGGAAATGACACGCCCACCAGCGGCCAGCAAGTCTCTCGAGGTCTGCTGCGTATGCTTAATGGCTTGCTGCGTTTGGTTTTTTATGCGCATTAAATGCAAATTTAAGGTAATTTTGTGTTATTAGTGAAAGGCCAAGATGTCATTTGTAGTATTAATGGTTTCTTTTTGAGTCTATATTCTGTTAAATCTTATGTAACATCACTTCCATAAACCACTGATTTCATATTTTTCGTTGTCCTAAGCATAATATTTTTATCCTATTTGTGTTGATATCCACCTTTTAAACAACTAATTTTTAAAGGCATGGCAGTGTACCTAATTGTGCTGAAAGTGCCATTAAATCTCAATCAGCCATTCTTGATATTGCGTCTGCATTTTGGTGGATACTTGTGAGTAGTTGAGCAGTGTTGCCTGGTTGATTATAGACACATCCTTCAATGTGGCTCTGTGGACGTAGGTGAAACTGGCTTATCAGGAGTCTGAGTTGGCCAGTCAGCTGAAGAAGTTGCCTCTCGGTCAGCCAGAACTGGCGATCATCCGAGACAGAGCGGAGAAACTCCGCGATGGCAGACTCAAGACCCGTGGCGATGCACTGCTGCCTATTATTCTTGCCAGTTTCATCTTCGACTCATTGTGTGCCAGCCAAGGTATTCCCACGAGTCCTTACGTGCTGAGATTTTTTTTGCCATTTTTTTGCATGTAGTGTTATATAGTTTTAAGACACTGGTTTTCAACCAGGGTTCCACAGAACCTAATGTTTCCGTGAGCTCCAGGCAGGGATTCCTGCGATGGCCAGTAATAGTATATAATAATAATGGCTGAATTCACCAGGCCACACAAATTTATTTTTGATTTTGGCTACAATTACAGTGTTACACACTTACACCTGTATCAATCAGTGTTTTTTCGTTCTTCACTAAGTATAGAAAAATGTTGTTTCTGTCCAATTTGAATAGAACAAACCCTTGTATCACTGCATAAGGTTTCACAAGCAGTATAAATAAATGCTCCAAAGGGTTCCATTATAGACATGAAGATGATTTTCTGTTGAGCTGGCCGATACATTTTAATCCTACTGTAGTTATTGATATTGTGTTGTCTGCTGTATAATCTGTTAAACCTAACTGATAATATTGATTCATGAAGTAAGTCAGTGCTTTATTGCTCATAAATCATGCTTATCATTAATCATTAGAATTTAAAATGAAGCTTGACGACAATGTAACACAATACTGTAACAGCTGCCAAAGAAATAAAATGACAAAGGTGTGAGACATAAAAACACAAGACACACAAAACACAAGAACTTTGACTCGTTTAGCAAAAGGACGGCCATGCTATTGTAAGATATAAGTACAACTGAAAAGTAAGGTACATGGAGATGTGTATACTTGATGCAGAAAACGTGTAGTTGAAACTGACTGTATGGCTGTAGATGCTGTGTTTTGGATTATTATGTATTAGTGGTACTTACACGTTTTCGCTGTTGTAGCTGGTAGGACCAGTAACGGCACCCAGTCAAGTTCAGCTTCTTCGGGATCTCAGCTGTTAACAGCACAGGATGAGAAGCTGGGTTTCGAAGCTGCCGTTGCTGCTCTAGGTTTGAATCTGTTTGTCGTTTTATGTTATAAATCCTGATTTTATAGAAATTTTATCGCCCGGGTTCTAACTTGATCTGGCTCAGTGTACAAAGATTCATCACGATTCATTATTTTATCTCTTTTTTTTGGTCACACCAAATGGTGATTATTACCATATACTACCGTGGCACCACCCAGGCTAACAGCGTCAAGGCCAACAGTGCCCACTGCTCAGCTCTATATGGGTTAGAAAGATCTAGCTTAAAATGGATGCTAAGAGCAAGTTTGTTTTAGTCTGAGCTGATAAGCATTATTGGTGAGTAGCTAAACAGTTGGGTTTTCAGTGGTATTATTAAGATAGTATTGTGTAATTTTTATATCGTTATTATTACAGTTATTATAATTTTATTGCATGTAAAAAATATGCGGTTTTAATTTTCAGTTATTATTAATTGTTTTTTCAGTGCATTTCTGCTTTCGGGCAAATAAACGTGTTCGATATTTGTGTGAAATTTGGCTTTTTCACATTGATTTTTTTCATCACATAAGTAAGTGCATAACCATTTTTATCAGTTGACTGAGTTCGGTTTGTTGCTGTGCATGTAGGACTGAAGGGTAATGTTTCGGAGGCAGAGCATCCATTGTTATGCGAAGGCACTCGTCGACAGAAAGGCGAGCTTGCTGTAGCCATGTTGGTCCAGTACAAGGACGATTCGGCCAAACTTGCAAGGGTCAGTTCGACTGTTATTCACATTCTGATAACATATAACCATTTTTGGAGCTATCACTGCGTTTTCTTTTGTTCTCATTTGTGATGTAGCGGTTTTGAATGCAAAGTGAACTTACGTTTATATTGTTAATCAATTTTATAATTAAGTTCTGATTTGATGAACACTTTATTTTGTAAATTAGCTGATGAAAGAAATAAGTCTCTATGCTCTTATGGCTTAAACGCGCTGCTGGCATATGATGTGGGAATTTTTTTTTAGTATTGAATTAGTTATTGCCAGATGCTTTTGCAAGTAGCAATAACTGATGGAGAACTCACAGCAGCTGGTGGAATAAGGATAATAATGATATATATAATGAATCATTGTGTGTTATGTTATGCTTTATTATGTTGCTGATGTTTGTCCTAATATTCACACTATTAGTTTCATTCGTAATGTTTGCAAAAAAATTTGGTAGAAGTTACATACAGTTCTTGCTGGAAAGCTAAAATCTTTTATATTTATGCAGATTAATTTCACTCTGCACTGTGAAAATATACTTTGCTTTTCGTGCTAGCACAAGTCCCGTGAACGATGCAACTATTTTATTAAAATTTATTTCAATCTGTAGTGTCAACATTTGATGTACGTAGTCCGACTGATGTGTTCAGACAATGGACAAATTGCTGGACAAGGAAGTTCACCAGTTGTTCAAGCCATCACCAAACGATCCCGAAGTGTCAAACTATTTGGCGTCGACCGTGTCGTCATGTTCCAAGCACAGTGCAACAGAATCTGCGTCAGCAATGGATGCTGCTGATGAAGGTTTAGGTGTTGACTGCCAGGAAGAGTTGAAGCCTGCGGCTGCCGGTTCTACCTATGGCAAAAATAAGTCAAAGCCTTCTGCAGTACTGAGGTACATTTGCATATGTTGCATATTTTGTCATTTTGGGGCAGCAGACATACCTGTAAAAATATGCGGAGAACCTAGGGTTGATATCTGTATTTACACCCTAATAGGACTGTCAACCTGTTTATGATGATATAACCAGTGTTACTGTCGTCCTTTCAGGTGGTCCGTTGAAACTGTATTTATTTCTGGCGTTGGCATATCTGGCTAGTTATTGAAAAACGCCATAAAACTGGTATTAATGTTGTACGAAAAAGGCATGAAACAAATCTGACACCTGTTCCACCATAGTCTGTTTCTGTCTCTCGGACTGATCTTACGGCTCTAGACCTATTTCCAGATTTCTTAGCTCGTAGGTTATTATGTTTTAGTTTCATTTCTTTCTGACTTTAGTTATTCATCATGTGTGGCAGACTAAGTTGGCCAGCTCTCTGGTCAACTTTCGGGCACACGATAATACATTGATAGTATTATTATTTTATTATTATTAGCAACAGTTGTAGTTGTTTCTTCAGAGGTGATTGTGATTTCAAGCTATGTATTTTTTGTGAATAGTTTATTGCTTATATTACATACATTCCTGTTTATTATGTGGAACTTTGAATATTTGCTGCAACTGGCAAGTTCAACCTTTCGCGTTTGTTGTTTGAAGTTTATGGTTTATGACTCTGTGATCGCGTGTAACAAGCTTTGAACATATGTTTTAGTCGTGCATGTGATGGTTCAACACTGGACGACGATACGGAAGGTAGCGGAGACTTCAAGGCGTGGGAGGCCAAGTTTAGATGCACGAATCTCAGAACGGCAAAGAAACATTCTGTTGGTCAGTCAATGTTGTCAGTCGTTAATGTTTGTAGTTTATTTCTTTAATTTTTGTTTCTGACTTTGGATGTGCTGTTGAGTATGGCATTTGTCTCTGTCGCCATGCAGTGTAGTATGGTACCAGCATAAGCATTAGCACAGGGCACACCATGTGATACCCCCCCCCCTCTCCATGGCTCTTACAACGTCGATTATTGTGTGCAGGAAGGCTAATTTATCAAAGATCAGGATCATCCTATGGCCATTTGGCTTAAAACGGATGCCATGTGACTAAGAAATGACTTTACATTTACTTTTTAACAACTACATTAATATTTACAGCATGGCAGTTTGTATGTGTTTCTGTCCACATGGTAAAACAGGCTTGATATTAAGCTCTTGTATTTGTTACTAGGAATGGCCAGTGTTGACAGCAGCGCTCCTGAGACGACATCCAGTGACAATTCGCCGACGCTGGTCCGCCGTAACTTCACCGGCGGCAGTGGAGGAGCCACAGGACACCACGGGGGACCTGGCAGTGATTCGGGCAGTAGTCAGAGCGACTCGGTGGAATCCAGCAGTTCTGGCTGCAAGCACATGACACAGCAGGCTCAGCAGCTTCGTGGCGCACTGAAGGCGGCGCAGCAGAACGATGCCGATAAGTATGAACGCTGCTCTGCTTGTTAATTCCTTTTTTTTTTTTGAATAAATGGCCTAAACTCAACATGGCTGGAAAATGCCCCTAAAACTGTCATGTGCCTGTGAATGTGCAGTGTTTGTTTCTGTTGAGCACGAATTTCTTCGTTGTTTTTGTACCAGAATGGTACAAGTGTCCACTCCTAGTGAGTGGTGTGCTGTGGTGAATGTTTCGGTCGTGTTATCAGTGTGCTACGGAATTAATGTCGTGCATACCGAGTTACAGGTGGTTTAAGCATGTGATGCAATTGCTGTGTTTGTAAAGCAGTTTTAGCCGATGTATTACTGCGATTCATTGTCACAGATGTGCATGTTTTTTTTGCAGTGCTGTGGCGAACAGTGAAGCAAGCAACCCTGGCGCAGGCTACTACCAGTATACGCGCACGTCTCTCATCAGTGGCAAAGGAGCACGGTGCATTGTTGTATTGTATTTTAGGCCAGCACCTGCTCCACATAAATTCGGAAGTTGTAACGATGTAAAACAAGGGATAAAGGAGCTTCGTCACTCCGTACATTTTTGCTGGTCTGCCTTCCATGCATGGCATGTTTTGTATTCGGTGAAAAACTTTAAACAGTTTACTGTAAGTTTCTCCTTACAGTTTCCCAGAGGAAGTTACACAAGGTAATCCCCCTCACCTCCATTTGACAACATCTAAAGTTATGGTGATTGTCTGGAGGTTAAGAGGGAATATTATCAGAACTGTTTTTATATATTGCCAACGTGCTACCTCTTCAATGGGTACCTTCGAGCTTTTTGCTCCCTCCTCGTCGCTGCGTGTTAGGAGCTGGCTCCATCCCTTTAAGGGCCATTGTGAACAAAAAAGCAATGCGAGACGAGGGGGTTATTTATGTCACTGGTCATCCACTACTGAATAGGAGATGTACAAGACTCCCAGGGTGTGTCTATTTCCCGAAACGCAAACTATAACTTCTAAAGGCACGATATAGCCTTACTATGCTGAAAGTGCCGTTAAACTCCAATCAATCAATCTATTATACACGGTAATAATAATAAAATAATAAAACGACCATTTATGAGGTGCAGTAATCACTAGAGGGTGCCAAAATTAGAGTTAGCTGCAGTAATAATTTGACCAATAAAATTGCATCAATTGAACAGATCACCAGGCCAGTGAAATTGTTGTTGTTGCTGTAATTGCTTTTTTTTTGATGGTTTGTGGACAGTAACGTTACCGTTCGCTGCGTATTTTTGTAGGTACAAGTCGAACAAGAATCGTATCATGCCGAGTTTGCCGAATCAGCCGAGCGAGGCGTCGGCACACTTCATGTTCGAGCTGGCGAAAACTGTACTTCTGAAAGCCGGTGGCAACAGCTCCACGTCGCTGTTTATCAACCAGTCGCCCGGTCCAAACAACACCCAGACGCATAGAGCGCTGCACCTTTGCGCCTTCCAGATCGGCCTCTATGCTCTGGGTTTGAACAACTGTGTGTCACCGAACTGGCTGTCAAGGACCTACTCATCTCACGTGTCCTGGATTACAGGTCTTTGTGCTGCATTTTTCTTAATTATAGCGCCACGCAGAAACTCTAATGTGGATTTTCTTTCTCTGGTAGATGTGGTGTAAAGAGGTGGAATGATTTCTGTTTCTACTGTTGGTTTAGCTTTAGATATGCCACTTGATAAGTCCAGTTACTGGTAATGACAAAATTGTGCTGGGAATCTGTAATATTCTGTGTAATGGTCATTGGCATTTTGAGACTGTAATTAATATTCTGTATTTTTTGGTCTGTGATACTTTGTTCCCCTCTTCATTGTATTTTCGATGTTTGTTTGTCAACGCTTATCTTTTGTCACTGACTGTTTTTAAGAAATGCCTGAAGACTCATTTCTTTGATCATTCCGTCCCTCATTCCTCTATAGTCCCCATGTGGTGACTTTATCATTTCAGATACTCAAATTGTTCTTTTTACTTTCTTGTTGCACCTTACTCTGGTACGACTGATCGACATTATCATGGAAAAAATTCCAGAAAACAATTGATGTTGCTGCTGTTGTATACAGGCCAAGCCATCGAGATTGGCTACCAGGCAATTGAGGTTCTCATCAAGACGTGGGAAGGCCACCTGACTCCACAGGAAGCGGCATCGTTGGCCGACAGAGCATCTCGTTGTCGTGACCCGCACATGGTGCGGTCGGCATCGGAGCTTGCACTTTCATGCTTGCCACACGCCCAAGGTCTGAATCCACAGGAGATCTCCCGTGCTCTGCTGCAGTGCAAGGAACAGAGCAGCGACATGCTGCAGAGGGCTTGCCTCTCCGTGGAGAACACCGCCAAAGAGGGTGGAGTTTGCCCAGAGGTCCTTTTCGAAGTGGCCAAACGGTAATTTCAGCACCACCGATCATTTTCTGCAGATTTTTATCACTGCATGATAAAACATTTTTCTAAATTTTGTTGATTTGGCAGCTGGAGCTGTAGAATATTGCCACCTCATCTTGCTAACGTTGTTTTTTAGTCAAACGTCATAAGAAGCACAGAACGCAGATCTTTGTCTTTTATCGTCTTTTCGTTACTTGCATATTTTATTGCTTTTCTGTGTATGATGTTGCTGTGCCCGTTAATTTTTTTAATACCAGTCAAGGGGTTGGCTTTGACGACTGCATTGAGGTGACCTCAACTGTGTCAGGTGGGATTTAAAGCTGGAAGGATTAAAATCGCCAACGACTCGATGTGATATTGAAATAGCGATGAATTGTTGGTGTGGTCATGCAAGAGCATAGTATCTATGGCGTTCCCTGCAAAAACTACACCTCTCGAACACTAAATCTAACCCTGTTGCTACCAATAATTCATTATACTATATCTCATTGAGTCGATGGCAATTTTCATCTTTTCTGTGAAACTCTGTTCTCTTACTCACTTTGCCTGTGCTAGTGTGCTTTGCTGTGGTAATCAAATTTATAATAATGCATTGCACTTTTCGATGTTTGGTGTCTGATGCATGTGTAGATGGTACGAGTTGTATGAGGAGAGAACGGCATCGAGCGCAGCTTCAGTGCAGCCGCATCAGCCCGTGCCTAAGGTTCCTCCATCATCGTCGTCACCGGTCGTAGTCTCATCTCCATTCGCCGGCCACCACGAAGTCGCCGTGGCAGTCGCTCAGGCAGTTCAGTCTCCCGCAGCTGATGCAATCCCGCTGATGCAGATCCCACCTCCGAACAACGGCTCGGTGGCGTCGATTGGAAATTACCAGCCGGGGACGATGCCGTTCGTTCCTCCGCAGCAGGTGCCCCTGATGCCGCACATCTACGGCCCATATACGTACGTCCACCCGATGGCGGCAGGGAACCAGCCGGGGAATTCCCAGGCCCGGCCGAACTTTCCATTTTACACCGTGCCCGTACAGCAGCACAACCCGCCGGTTCACCTCGCCCGCTGTCCGTACCAGGGCCAGTACATGGCATCGGGTGGCGGACCGGCCGCGCCATCAGTAGCAGTTCCACCGCCCGCTCCACAGTCGGTAGCGATGGCCTCCGCATACCTCGCCAACTCGCCGGGTGTGTACCACGCCGGGATACGGCCACCGCCCGTTCAGTTTGCGTACCTGGCCACGATGCCGAACATGTCTGTGCCGCCGATGTCATCCAGTTATGGCGGCGCACAGCCGATGGAGCTCGGAGTGGAGCCAGCTGGTATGAACATGGCCATACAGCAGCATCAGCAGCCGGTGGACGATGCAGCTGAAGCGTCGTCAGTTGATGACATTCACATCAACTATTTGCTGGCAGCGTTCCGTGTCGGCATGCTTGCAATGGAGACTCTGGCCAAGCGCGTGCATGATGATCGACCGCACGTCAAGTATGGTCGCAACCCACCGCATGGAGAAGAGGTCAAATGGCTGCTTGGTGTCTCGTGCAAACTCGGTATTATCCTTTGTTTGTTCCTTCATGTATAATGCTGAATTCGATAATATTCTTATAACAAACACTGTGTTCATGGCCTTCTGGCACATGGCTTTCGACAGTTGGATATGGTGTTATGGCAACACGCCAAAGAGCCTGCCAGTGAAGAAGAAATGAAGGAAAAATTGTGATGGTTCTGTCGGCGACATTGTTCATTGGGTGACATAAAGGGCATCTGACTTGTAGCGTTGCGTAAGGAACCAGTGGCTGTAAGGTTGTTAAGGAACCAGTAGCTGTAGGGGTGTGGTAGTACTGTATTAACATACCAGCATTGCATTTGGGGTTTATCCTGCGGTCTAGGCATTTCAGGTGATGTTGGTCATATACCTGGCAGTAGGCTGCCGTTACTTGCCGCCATACCTGTGGTTACCTTCCTGGTT
>Ga0056115_1001948_pt1 | contig 10278 bp, 6 predicted proteins | sample WorMetOlspDAHAB1_FD_77007 | JGI IMG/M metagenome (GOLD analysis project Ga0056115, IMG submission 77007) | Marine gutless worms symbiont microbial communities from Max Planck institute for Marine Microbiology, Germany - Olavius sp. DAHAB.1 ... | reverse complement strand
TTTTGTGATCTTGAGATTTGACTGAACTGGTGGGTGAAGGAGAGTGACCAATGATGAAGACCTTGTGGATCGGGCTGATTGAATGGTAATAAGATCACGGAGGTAGTGTGGAGCAGAAGACTGTAGGAGTTTATGTGACCGAGATGACTTTGTATTCTATGCGATCTGGTACCTTGAGCTGTGCGAAGAGAATCGGTAAACTAGGGCTGGGAAGGAGTGACACGAGCAGATCGCTTGGTAACTATGGGTGCATGCTTGTCCAGAAGATTGGAAAGAGTACTGTCATACAGATCAACAAGGTGACTAAGCGACTTAGGTGGATTTGTAACCAGGCTTGTTTGCTTCAGATCATTCAGGAATGCAGTGTGGTCAATAGAATGGAGATGACAGAAGGTACGAGTCTGTGGTGGTGGCAATGGATCTGGAGAGATGCTGAAATGTGAAAAGACAGGGTAGTGATCTGAAGGCTGTGTGTCTGCACGAACAACTTCTGGATTTAAGATGGAGTCAGAATAAGCACCGTCAAAGTTGCTATAATGAGATCACGTTTCGTGAATGGTCAACCCGGCTGTTCCAACAATCCCCTCTGTATAATCTCACGTCAACAGGGAGTTCTAAAACGAGATCGGTGATCTCACAATGCTAGGCCTATGGAATAGAAATGCTGAATGTAGATCTTGTGCTCTCATCTTAGCACTGCTTTCTAATGTGAGATCAGCATTCTATCATATGCTTGCAGTATAACTTTCTGTGTGGTTTTGCCACTGTGACATGCTTTTTTCAATACTTTACAGTCAGATCGCCGATCTGAACCTAACACTGTGTAAAGAAAAATCACCCATCATAATAATGGCCATTCGGAGGGGTGATGGGCGTGTGGAACAACCGATCTCATTTTAGCAATACTCGGGTGCTTACACTGAGATCGCTGGTCTCATTTTAGAATTAACGATCTGATAATTGGAAGATGTCTATGTCTACTGTTGGTCTTTGGACGCTTTGGTGTATAAGAGGAGATTATGAACATTTTTAGAAAATAACTTTAATAAGTGTATATTTTGGTATGTTTTGATTTTTGAGCATTGTGTTTGTGCAGATATTTAATGTGGCGGATGACTTGCCAGTGAGATTGGATTAAATCATTTCATGTTTTGAGAAAGTGTCTTGTTTCAGTGAACTCTTAGTTCATGTCGTCTGTAAATAAAACAAATACAGTACCGAAATCTCGCAAATGTAACCTTACCGGTACCGGCTTCTTTCATAGTTTTGTAACAGATTCAGACATTTATTCAGATGATGCAAGTCACAGTTCTTCAACATTTTACACTGCTTCTGAGAAGCTGACAAGTAACCATCTAGAGTCCTCGTTACCTTTAGATGGGCAGCCATCATCCAGTTTTGAAGATCTGTTGCTGGGCTTTTTAACCCAGAATGAAAGTTTGCAAACAGTGTCCCAGAATTGTTCAACTTCCAATGCGGTTGAAAGCACTGGAAAACAGGCACATGCTGAATTCCTGAATGCCTCGAGCAGTGACTACAGTGATGCAGATATTTCAACTGAGGTTTGCATGGTTGTGGAGAGTTTGGAGAAAGATGAAGATGTCAAAACCAGCTGTTTGCCTGCAGATGTTTCAGATGATGGAAATAAGCCAACTGCTGCAAGCGAATTATGTGATTGTGCAGATGGCAAATCCGAAATGTTGCATTCCAGTACAAAGCGGAATGAGGACGAAAAGGTGGAGGAATTGACTTTTGAGGAATTGTTGTATGGCGTGATAAGTCAAAGTGAGTGCTCTCAAGTGGAGTCTCAGAAAAGTGAAACCGTCAAAAGCAAAAGAAAGCAAGTTACGCAAGCTGACGTATGCAAAAGTTCGAATGACTCCACTGGTAGCTCTAGTAATGCAGGTGTTTTGGATGTTTCTAGCCATTTTCGTGTCAATACTCGACATTCTACGAAAAGTGATGATAGACACCTTGCTGAAACCGGGACCTCCTTGTCGTCAGTTGTATCACATAGTTACGATAAGTCAACTGCTTCTTGTCACAGCAAATTTTGCGTTGCGAATTCTAGTCCCATCGATAATAAAACTGATGCTTTGCAGTCTGGGCACAAGCGGAGCAGAGACAAAAGTCTTCGGATTGAGTGTGGTGCCAGCTTGAACAGCATGCCACAAAGTTTTGGCGTGAAACTGGGGCAAAAACGGCAGCAGAAGCTTGCCGTCGCGTCGTTTTGTGAACCATTTCATTACAACCGAAATACAAACGTTCTTTTACGAATGATGCACAGGACACTGAATATGAATGGAGCTGCGCGTGGAAAGATGTCTGCAAGAGAGATTGTCAGACGTTGGTTTATGTCTGGTGTCGACAACGTCAGACATACATTGTCTGGTGAGCCAGGATATTGTGATGCGCCGAAGAAGACCAGAAAACACGAGAAACGGAAAATGAATGAAAAACTGGCTGATGGTTTTGCACAGTTTGAGAGTTCGCCATCACCATGCCCAAGAAAAATTCGACCTCCTAAGTGTGTGTCTTCACTTGTTGACGGAAAGCGTCTTCAACGCAAGGAGATTGGCACACCTGACGGAGAGACAGTGATTGTTGAAAATAATTATGTACCAGTTGCCTCTGTATCTCATGACACCGAGGGCGAATTGAGTCGCTGTTGTATTTTGCCAACATATTGTGACGACCAGAATTCTCACAAAAAACAAGTTCTGTCTGATTGTAGTGAGTCGAAAGGTTTGCAGTCTGCCAAAAAGAAGACAAAAAGGAAGAGAAATTTTTTGCATGATGAAGTCGTAGATGCAGAGTTACAAAAGCCAACAAATGATGAGTTGTTTTCAATATGTGCAGCCAGTGTGCATGCTCAAGACATAAGTATGTACTCAGATAAGGATGAATTTATACAGTCATCAGAGTTGGAAAAGCAAGAGACTTTTTGCAAAAAGTGTAGGAAAAATGATGTCGTTGAAGACCGGTCCACGCCACAAATATATGGGACTAAAGCGTTCGATGAATGTGTGTCTCCGTCAATCCTTTGTGATGGCAAAAGTGTGACTATACCTTTAACTGTGACATTCAGGTCCGCCGACAAACGAACAACTCGCACAGCTGCTGCTGCAAGTTGTTCGACAAAGACTGGACAAGCTTTGCTTAACGACATTTCGTCAGGCGTCGTTAACAGCGGCGAAAATGTATTACATGAAGAAGATTTGTCTGACAAATGTGTTGGTACATGTTTGTCGGAAAATATGCCGTTGCAAACAGAATCTGGAGAGAATGAGTTCGAGCAGTTACTGCTAAATGTACTGGATGTCGATAAATCTCCAGCAGTTAGTAAAGAGCGTTCTGGAAGCGGAAGACATGAGGTTTCCTTGACTGACAGTGATGGTAATGACGTTGATGAATTAGATGTTTCGAAGCAGGCTAACTCACGGCCCAGTGCAGTCACTGACGTATTTGGCTCGTCCACCGGTAAATCACAGGAGAGTGACTTGAAGGGAGACGAGTTTCGGAGCGAGTCAGTGAGTCAAGATTGCAACACATGCTGTTCTGATGGAAGTCCGTCGTTACTCAACAGAACACCATCACATTTCAATGCACAATGCCAGTCGCAAGACGTCACTCGAGTCAAGTTGCCATCAATGCCAGCGCCGTTGAATGTTGTTCTGACACCAGAGAAAGCGGTAACACTTTTTTCAGCTCATACAATACAATCAATCAATCAGTCAACAAATATTTGTATGTTTGTATGATGCTTCCTACAGAACATGTGTGAAGACGCTTAACAATATGAAATATGGCACAATAAGCTGGGAAATTGATTAAATTTAAAAACAAATGAAATTGATATAAACAAGAGGAAAAATTAAAACTGTTAAAATGCTGTATAATTGTCAGGATATGATTGATAAAGCAGTTCGGTCTTGATGACACTTAAATGTTGAGGCCACTGAAATGCATCAGAGCTCTTCTGGGAGGCTGTTACTCGTGTTTATTTCGGCAACGGAGAATGATTGGTTGCACCGTTTGGTGACATCTGGCTCTTTAAAAGTACACAGGACTGGGTCAAGGTGCTCAATCAGCATCTTTATTCCAGTTGGACTAGCAGCTAGACTAGAATGACATTTGTAATACCCTGTATCCGCACTTTTGAAATGCAGTTTTGTGTCTGGTGCTCGCTCGCCTGGGCTGTAAAAAATATTCAGTGTACATGTGTACATCGATTTACGACAATTTATGCTTAATTTGCCAGACGTTGAAAAGATACAAATGGTGAGAAGTTTTTGGGGTCACTCTATACATATTTTAAAAATTATTGCCATGACCTTGCACATGAAAGGTTGGTAACACAAAGCAGGAAATCAGTTGGGTGGTCATTGATCACACGAAGTGTCACACAGATCACAGCTATCGTAATAATAGCAATAATTAATCGTAATAATAGCAATAATTATAATTATGATTATATAATAGCTGAACTCTTTGCTCTCTGATAGTCTAAAATAAAAAATTACAGATTTTGTTACTCTTCTGGCCATGCAGCGGTTTTTGCTACATTTTTGAAATTAATAATTCTGTTTATCATCCTTGATTTTGTAATTAGCATAATTTTGGGTATTTTTTAGTATGTGCCATCATTGTGTCTGATACTTCAACAACTGACTATATGCTGACCTTACGTTATGATGTAGGCGACTTCACCATGCAAAGAACTTGATCAAACGAACACACTTCATGGTTCTGAAAGCCATTCCGTCTCATCTAGCACATTTTGTAGCCCAGCAAGCAAACTGCGGAGGAACTCGGAAATAACTTCGTCGGATACGGAAACAGCTGAGAGCAGATGTCGTTCTGTTGTAAACTCAGATGTGACACAAGACTTGGAACTGGAGAATGTAGAGTCTGCGGTAGATAATCTTGACCCTTCATACCCGACTGAAACAGACACTGAAGAAAATCGTGAAACGCCAACGTTAGTGACAGTCACTGCTGATGTCCACACAAATGAAACAGTGCCAATGTCACCATCTCTGTACAGTGACGCTTCTTGCGACGATAAAGTTGACCACAACGCAGTTTCTAGCGAGTTGTCAGAAGCAGAAAACGTGTCGGCTGAGGAAAACGAAGAGGTGCATTTTGTTTCACTTTTTATTTATTTTATTTCTTCATTACAAAAATCGTCTGCGTGATACACCGTAAAAATTTGCGTATAGAATAATAAAATATAATCATGGTGAAAAAATCTGTGGAAATCGTGAAAAAAAGAACAATCACGTTCGACTGTTTAGTACACTGATTTCGACACTCTTCCACTGATGCTAATCTGTTTGTTGATTGACCCTCGTCATCAGTCTGTCAATCCCGCAGCTTTGCTGTTTTGGAACCCATTAGCTGAAGCTGCGTTGGACCTCATTAGCATGCCTCGGCACTCGTGCCTCAACACTACAGTCAGCCTGGCTGATAATTTTTGGATTTTTTGTTGAAGCTGACTATTGTAGGTCGTGTCAGCGTTCCAGGGCATTTTGAAGGAATTTTCGAAATTGCACAACCTGCTTACTTGTCCCATCTGCCAAATGCTTAGAGCTGCATATGGACCTGAAAATCATGATTTCGTCGACACAAAATCGTCATTTAACTGCACAAAATTTTATTTTACGGCTGCACAAGTCCAATTAGAAATGCACTTTTTTTGTAAAACTGCACATGAGAAAAGTCCTCGAGCATCAATACTTGATTTTGTGATGTACTCACAATGATGTGTTGCTCGGTGGCACAGTGGAAACGGCATCTGACTTGCGATTGGAGATCTTGGTTCAGTCCCAGCCACTGGGCTGACAGTGCGACCTTGGACAAGTTGTTCACACACATCACCTCTGCCAGCAAGCAGTATAATTTGGTACGAGTGGATCGGCGGCGATGCTTTAAAGCCTATGAGTAACCGAAGGTCTGGCTTCACACTGGCCATGCGTCAGCAGACTTTGTGGTTTATATGGCACCTGCGGGCTTGATGGCCTAAGACATCAGATGCACTCATCGTCTCACTAACACGTCTCTGCAGCGTTGGCGACCGCGTGTTCCCAGTTTCAGCTGCTCGTGTCTGGAACGGACAGCCGGCACACGTCACATCGTCGCCGTCGTTACACGTCTTCAAAGAGCATTTAAAGACAGTCAAGCACTTCTCCAGGAGTTTCCCCACTGCATCTCAATAAACTGAACTACTGTCACCGTTGCACCTGCGTTACACGTCGTTAACTTTCTATACGTTCCGTGGCCTAGTAGCTAATTTGGTTTTATGCCACGTTAATCACATTCGTTTATGATGATGATGATGATGATGATGACCACCCACGCCTATGGTCCTATGAACTGTGGCACCTTTACGTTGGCACTTGGCATAAGGTTCTTTGTCTTAATTTACAGTAATGCATAACCAGGTTCGATTCATAGTCGGTCCATTCCTGTTCTTATATTGCAGCCAGCACTGCTGTTGGTAACACGTGTCTCATGTCACTGTGTTAGTCACTGTTGAAAAAAATGGACTGTGGCAGCTTTACTTTGCCATACTATACGTTACATATCATTGTTTGCGGCAAGTATGGATGTGGAAGTGAGAGTAAATTATGATCTTAAGTACTGACGTGTATACTCAGGTTCGTCCAAGTGATATTGCGAATAAGGAACCCTTTAGAAGCGTGAGAGATCTTCAGAAAGAACACCGGGCAAACTGTTGGGTGAACGCGGTGGCTTCAAACCCAGCGCAGATTGGCAGTTTGCACCAGGAAAACAGTCTCAACTATTTGAGACATGTGAAGCAAATCCGGGATGCTGGTATGTTAGCCTTTGTCGCTGTTAATGCCTGTCATTGAAATGCCGCCAGTAGTTGTGTTTTTGACAATAGGATTTTCTTAGTAAAATTGGCAGTATTTTTCGAAAATAGTGATATTAACTTTTTCAGTTTTAACTTGCACATTACAGGTGTACATCTGTCAGTCATTTGTCCAATTTTGGCAACATGTTAATATTGAGTAACGTCAGTCTCAAGATTAGAGCAGAATGTTTTGTTTTCTTTAGTTAAGCAGAAAACAGGAAGCTAGAGTTGTACTCATAACGTTCTTTTTGAAAGTTCTTTGCTGATTGTTTGTAATGACTCCTGTCTTAATGTGTTTATTTCAGTTAAGTTTAAGGCATAGCACTTGTATAGCACCACATACCTGCAGCTGCAGTGGCACTGTGCATCACAGATGGGCTGGCGTTCTGCATAGGCCACAGCCCATGTACACACAGTCCCAACCCCAATCTGCGGTGTAATGGTCTCCACCCCATAATTCATGTAATCACATGGATTACTACTCATTTACCAAACCTGTAAGGATGGAAGGCTGAGTTGGATGACCCACAGCGGACAGTATTACCCGCAAAGTATTCATCTTGTCAACCATAGATCGGGCGCAGGGCAGGGAAAGTCGGCCGGTTGAAGGCTGACATCCTAACCACTGACTTATGCTGCCAACATAACATACATTGTGTTGTGTGCTTTTTAGGGTTAATCCAATATTGTAACTTTGGAAAGTGGAATGCAGATGAGGATAAACAGTTGAAGAAAAATTGGAAAAAAATTGTTGAAGTGAGTATCAACTGTTATACCATTGTCTGATGTATGTAAATCTTTGTTTGCACCATAATGCAGTAAACAGTAGGAAGAACGTACACTAATGATATTAAACTGCTATTTCCTGTAATGATGCGAAGACGTTTTGTCAACCTCTTAACTTTTTGGTGCACGTGACGTTCGTGCTCTTGACAAGTTGTGTGAATTGTATAGCACTTGCAGATTTGTGTGATTTCTGTTGCTTTGGGTGTCGTTTAGACAAGTAACAAAGTAAAAAGAGCGATTATTGTGTCCGAAATCACAAGTCACTGCACGGGCACTACAGGAGATTGGGGGAAGAAACGATTCAAGAGATAACTTACCTTAGGCGTTTCCTAAAACAGTTGGTCACGGCTCTGACGTGACATTCTGCAGCGACTGGAAAAGCTCAGTCGTCGATGGTTGAAAGGCGGGTACGTCGGATGACAAGCGATGATGACGAGGCAGAGTGGAGATGCCGAGGGGCCTCATTGTCAGTGGAGCCGTCTGGTGTAGACATCTGTGGACTAGGATATCCAGCTTGAACTTGATCTACTCTAGTACCTTCAGCCAGTGCAGCTGCGTAAGAAGCGGTATAATGTGGTCGTATTTCGATGCAGAATACACCACCCGGAGCAGCATACCGATCACCAAATGCATCTGCTTCATGATGTGGCCAGCATACGTGGACAGTGCTTTAAAAGTCTGCTTTGCAGCACATCCTGTGCTTTATTACGCATCCTCGTTCCTGTTTTTTACTCGTTCTTTCACTTCCTTTTGTTTCTTCTTCTGTTTTTTGTCATTGTTGTGTTGTGCAGTTTCAGTTGTAATTAAAACTGAATAATGCAACTATACCATGTGAGGTCTTCAGTGGATATTCGTGGAGCCCGTGCAGCTGCCAAATACTTTTTTGTCAAAATTTGAAGATGCTGTCCAGTTTTATGTGACAGAAGTTTTGTGCTGTAATAGTATCGTTTGAGGTTACTTTGTCGCACCAGCTGTGTCAGTGTTTAATTCTAGTACCGTAAAGGATTGCATATGTCAAACATTAATGGTTTTTTTGCAACAAATAACATTTTTAAAATGACAGTAAATCGTGGATTTATTACTATACACTATGCACACTTGTACATGGGCTTCCTGCGGAAAACAGAATTATGATAGATCATCGAAACTATTGTGAATGCAAATGCGTGTATCATAATACACGCATTTAAGTTTACTTTTCACAAAAGGGCGCATAGCTCAACCTGAGGTCACCATCGCTGAGGCTGCCATCTAGGTCCAGTGCATGTTAATGCAGTTTTACAGACAGTGAGCAAAATCGTATTAATATTATACGGTTGTATTTGGAGTTTATTTCTTGTGTGTATATCAGGCTTATCCGTTGCAAAATGCTTACTGTTTACTGTTGCGTCATCTCTGTGACGACACTGATGAAAAGGCGTTTGTTAAAGAGTACATTAAAGAAAATAAAGTCTACGTCAAACTTGGTGGGTACTAGTCCACGCTGTTGTTTGTGTGCTTGCTGGTCTATATTTATAAATTGTAGTCTTTTTTTTCAAACTGTTGGGGTTACAAATTTGTGAGTTACAATGTTTTTGTGTCTGAGAGTACCTTGCTTGAAGAAAGTTTGGAATTTCTCCTGTTTTTCAGATGTAAATTTTAATTTTTTTCTCCCATTCGTGCCCCCCCCCCTCACCTCCATTTGACAACGTCTAAAGTTAAGGTGACTGCCTGGAGGTTAAGAAGGAATATTGTCACTGCTAATGTGCTACCTTTTTAGTGGGCACGGTTAACAAAAACAGTTCACACAGTTGGACCTTGTGTTTGTGTCCTTTTGTGTTGTTGTTTAGGTTGAACTGTGTTTTTGTATGTTTTATGTTGTTTTCTTTTACCATGATCAGTTGAGTCAATTCCCTTCATGCTTTGGCGCTGTCATGACAAACTTAAATGGACCCCCTTTGAGCTTTTGCTTTCTCTCCATTACTGCTGGCTCCATCCCTGTTAGAGCCATTGTGACCAAAAAGCAATGCAAGACGAGGGGGTTATTTATCTCACTTGTCATCCAATCCGACATGTATAAGACTCCTGGGGTGTTCCATTCCCCCAAAACGTAACTTTTTTTAACAATCTCACTGATATCAGCTTTTAAACTAAACTAACTTTTAAAGGCACAATATAGCCTTATTGTGCAGAAAGTGCCATTAAACCCCAACCAATTAGTCAGTCTCCAATTCATGGAGAAAATAGTGTTCTGTTAACACCCATACATCTTTTGTTTTGTAGTTTACGTGTAGTTTTTCTGCGTATTATTTCAGCCGAAGGTATTCCCAGAACGCTGATGAGTGTATACTCAAGGGCAGGACGACTTTTCTATCCACGGTATGTGTATGCCGGTGTATTTTAAATCGTACTAATGAATAAAAAATCATTAGCATTATGTGAAGTTATGTATAGCGGATGTATTATACGCTGTATATTGCATACGTAATGAACTTTTCATTTTTTTTAAAGTGTATGCACTAGTACTGTTAAGATAATTGTGTACTGTTTGTTGTGTACAAATTATTATTGCTCAATCTTATCTGCTTGTCGAAATTAATGGGACGAAAGTTTCTTCAGTGTATCTGTACTAATCC
>Ga0056115_1001945_pt1 | contig 10287 bp, 11 predicted proteins | sample WorMetOlspDAHAB1_FD_77007 | JGI IMG/M metagenome (GOLD analysis project Ga0056115, IMG submission 77007) | Marine gutless worms symbiont microbial communities from Max Planck institute for Marine Microbiology, Germany - Olavius sp. DAHAB.1 ... | reverse complement strand
GTATGTACAAAAGCCTTGCCTACAAGTTTTGCAGAGTAATTATTAACTCGGATCTCGTGACAAAAATTTGGAATAAAACAAATTCTGTTATACAATAAGTCAACAACTAAGAAATGTTTGCCTTATATTAACTAAGAGTGATCAGTTAGGGTTAGTTTTAGCGAGCATGTTGAATGGGAGGCTCTTGGTGATCTGAAGATATAACTTTGATGGTCGATCAGAAATATCACTATACCTTTCTATTAATAGTCCATTTCTATGTGTTCAGTATTTACAAAATCGGGTTATTACACTGTTTAGATAACACAGGTGACATAGTAATTTACCAGTAGGTGTCCTGGCAAAAATATCTGCAAATGGCAGCGGTCCGTTTTCCAGCGCCTCGGCTCTCTGGTGGGCAGATGATGCACGATGCTTCGTGACGGTATTCTTTTTCATGCCTGCCCCCGATATGCCGACACTTGGTGAACGCGTCACTCCAGTTGTGGAACCCTTTCAGACGCTCGGCGTGTTTCGTGCATAGCTTGCACCAGATACGCACAGCAAAGCGGTCAACGATCTCGGCCTTCAGCCACTGCTTGTTGGGGTCGATAGCACTGACCCACAGGTCAAAAGTTTTCGACGCAACTCCATTGGGCTTCGCCATTTTCCCGGCAACGTGTTTCAAGTTTGTTTATTTTAAGCTGTTACTGCCTTACCGGTTACCATAGACTATTTAACGATGTTTACAAAATGGATTGTTTACATTACTAGTGAGGTGCGAGAACGATTTTTATCCGTCGCCATCCACAATTTAGATGGTTTCCAAAGTAATTTTGTTATGGTTTCATACAAAACAATTGATAAATATTGTGTCGCAGTTTTTATTTTTAGTGCAACACGAAAGTTGCGTCGCAAAACTTTAAAATTGCGTCGCAAATTGCGATGTGATACCGCTTATTGGCAACACTGGAACAGCATGTGGCGAACATGACAGAACATGGTTTAAATCGGCTTTTATTTCATACTGCTTTATTGACTTATAAATACCGTACTTTTCTTATTTTTTAAACTGTAGTTAGCGTAAACTAAATACTTCATTTATTATTATTATTATCCTAGTTGGTTATATTGTCTGGTGTAGGACGCCGATCGACCGGAAACGCATATGACGGTGCAGAAGATATTTGTGAGTGGCATCAAGGACGACATCGAGACAGAAGACTTGCGCGAGTACTTCTCGAACCTCGGTCACATTGTCGATGTGGACATTATTGTCGAAAAAGAAACAAAGCGCAAACGAGGCTTTGCGTTCATTCAGTTTGATGACTACGATCCCGTTGATAAGGCCGTCTGTCAGTACCATTCATACCTCTTGCGCTTATTATTTAATTATTTCACTTTTATTGTGACTAATATTTGACTGTGTGAAATGCGAACAAAAACAGACAGCACTTATTGCCGAACTAAACTAAACGAGCTGTAGCGGTGCTTGTTTGTAAGATCTGATTGTATACAAATGCCCTAAACCTTGCTCAATCACACAATGCGAACTTTAGGAGTTTTCTTATAGTTTTTTCTGTGAATGCTTCAACGGCATTTACATGAGGTATCTGAATGATAGCATGATAGTTCTGAATGACTAAACTGGCAGTGAGTTACTTTGGTATTATGGTGTAGTGCTAAAGCATCATATGATCAAGGGTTATCGCTGTGACGTCCGCAAGGCTCTGTCAAAGGAAGAAATGCGTGATTCAAGATTCTCAGGTACATCGGAGTGTTATGTTCCAAGTGTTTCCGGTTTCTATAAAAATGCTGTGCTACTTGAGTTTTATTGCTTAACAAGCAGCGTAGTATTTATGTGATAGTTTCGCAAATTCAACTACTGGTTTTACGGTAATTCTGGTCTAAAGGCATGTCATCACTTTTGTTGCTGTCATGCTAAATATAGTGAGAAAGATCCCACCAGTCAACTTGTGCTGTTTCTGCACTAGTATATTTCTGTTGTTATGTATGACGGTCTCTATGATATTCGGGATTATTGTGCATGAAGCGTGTTAGCTGTGTTACCTCTTGATGGTGACAGATGTTTTTAAACATTTTTGTAGGTCATGTTATATGCAGATGGTGGAGATATGTGCTTTTTGACCTTTGTTGTTGCTCTCTGGTCAGCATTGGCTTGTTTTACCTCGTGATGTAGGTCACCTGGTCAGTAGGTCAATATGTTGACATATTGTTTTTTGTAAGACATTTTAGTTGCTAATTTTATCAGTTTTAGTGATGATATTATGTAATGGCAGAGAAACGTACAAAATTAGATATTGAAACAATGATTTGTGTCTTATTGTGGTGGCATGGTATGGTGTGTTTTGTAGGTGGACGTGGAGGCCGCGATTCACGCGACAGACGAGGTAGTGAAATAAACAGTGCATAACACACGCCTGTCTAGTGCATATCAGTTTTTGTCAGTTTGTCACAGTGTCGTTGTACCTCATGTGACTTTATTACCTTTGCGTGTAATGTCTGATTATTATTATTACAACAGTAGTGGGATATTAAAATGGTTATAGGTAAAAAGAGGTAACGTTCTTTCATATAGCAGCACCACAATTGCCACATATGCCAGCTGAGCGGTGCTGTCATTACAGACAAAGGTGGCATACAGCCTAGGCTGTAGCCCAAGTCCATATTCATGGACTTTGGCCTGTTGAAATACAGCTGTACTGACATGTCGTGCTGTGAACATAATATTAACCCACATCCATAATACACGTATATACATGGATTTCTACTCATTTACCGACACAGGAAGGATGGAAAGCTGAGTTGACGTAGTCGGCTGACTCATAGCGGACAGTTTACCTACAGTGTTATGTACATGACTGACAGCAGTGATATCAAGTGAATGTAACTAGCTAAACATTTTCTGATGCTGACTTACCTGGCTTTGTTGGCAAGGTGTACGCTTGTAAGTCCTTGAATTGAACTGAAAAGGTCCTTGCAAATCGTTGATTTTTGTTATTTAAACCCGGTCTGCCACGTTGCTCATATTTAAACGACTTGACAATAAGCTGTTGCAGTGCATCATTATTGATGTGAATTTGTAACTAGTTCCAAATTTAGTTGTTCACTTTTTTTTCTTCCATTGAACATAATATTCCATCATCACCTGTGAAAATCAAACTGTATCACACTGCAGCTTCATTTTAGTGATTGCATACAATGCATAACAGTTGTATTATGTGATCGTTGGAGTGGGATTGGAAAAGGTCAAAGAGATCCTTAAAGGCTTGAAACACTCTTTGAACTTTTGTCTCAAACAAGTGGCCACTCCGTGTGCAGGATTGTGAATGTTGTTGCACCTGTGGTGATGATGACGACGATTGATGATGTAGGCTACGGAGGTCGTGACGACTACGATCGTTTTGACCGTGGCTACGGAGGGCGGGGATATGACCGAGACTACGATGACCGAGACCGCTACGGAGGCAGGCGTGGCTGGGACGATGGTATTTAGTATGCATGTTTTTGCTCTGCTTTATACTTGGTGCTGTTATTGCTCTTGTTGTTATTTTTAATTTTTTTAGGATTAGCTGCACTTCACACTGCCTTCCTGGGTTTTCCAACACCTGTCTATTCTAATTGAACACTACTGTGTGCTTGTCCTGTTGGGCACCTTTGCTCACACAGCCCCAAATTGGACATGTAAATCATCCCAGCATTTCTTCTCTAATGGCCTCAGTACATTTGTTTTTGTATTATCATTATTACTATTTTTCTGCCCACAAGCACACTGCCACAGGCTTTGCACATTGTACTAAGAAAGGTATGACTGCAACGGCATGTAATCAAAGGAAGACGATCACATTTCCCCTTTGGAGGGCTATTGACAACCGCTGAAGGGAAAGGCGGATTCTCTAGGTTCGCCGGTGATTAATGTGGCCCTTCTGCCAACCGCTCAGTGATTCCAGGTACCTCCTGTTTCTATGGCAACTGGGTAAAAGATTTGTGATGGCCAGTTCATCATACTTGGCGATTTTGTTGGCCACTACCTGGTTCGCCGCTGCACCTGCCTCTGTGGCAGTGTCTGGGACAGTGACATCCCAGGCCATTGGCTTGCCTCTGGACCATGGGATCAGTGTGTTGCAATCTGGGTGTTTCCCATTTTGCAGAATCAAAATTTGCCTGTTCCTTTATTGCTAGAATCTGCACCTGTTGGGTTATTACTATTATTATTTAATACTTATCGATGTTATTATTTTCATTGGGGTTTGTTTCCAGTGGACTGATGGGTTAAAGCGTAACTAAGTTCCAGAACACAGTGATCATTAGAATGTATGCAGTAAGAGAAGCAAGTTAAAGATTGATGGTGCCTGCCACAAATGATGGTGATGAACCTGTCATTTGTGTGGAACTAGGTCGGGACAGCTGGGGTAGTGGTGGATTTGGGTCAAGCTATGGCGGAGCGCGAGGAGGTGGACCAATGAGAGGAGACTATGGCTCTCGCGACTCTGGCCCCTATGGAGGTTTGTTTACTTATTCGTTTCATGTTATCATGCAAATAAAATTAATTTTGTGAAACAGGAGCAGTATACCTCAACTAACTCAGTTTTGGTGATAGCATTTGTCGCAATATTTTTATAGATTGGCAGCAGCTACTGTTGTGTTGTAGTTGTTGAAAATCCTTTGTCAAGTGAGCTTCTGTTGTCAAACTTAGAACTATGACTGTAATCAAGTGATGCTTGTGTATTTCAGTATTTATGCACTATGTATTCACTGTTCTTTTATTATAATTTGACATAATGTATATTTACGGTAACCGTACAAAACTTCTGGAAGCAATTTCCCGACATGTGGTCGGTATATTTGCATACGTGCGTGAATTAGGAAATTGGTCCATTTTATCATGTCTGTTGTTATATTTGGTTTGTTTCAGGTGGTTACGGCAGTTCGTACAGTGGTTACGGAAGTAGTGGCTATGGTGGAAGTAGTTATGGTGGCAGCAGTGGTTACGGTGGTGGCTACGGTGGTGGTTATGGTGGCAGTGATGGCTACGGGAGCAGCTATGGCGGTGGCTATGACAGTGGATATGGTGGCTACGGAGGCGGTGGTTATGGCGGAGACCGGTATGACCGATATGGCAGCGGTGGTCGTAGTGGTGGCTACGGACGCCGTTAAGCCGTCATGTTTGTGCCACATCCTGTCAGGTTTGTACAGTAACCAGGTAGGTTACGCATTTTCTCCACTCTACCTTTACCGATATATCGTCATTTGTGTTTGCACAGATTTGCCTGCTGTTACACTGACAGTAGTTTATGGTGCTTTTTCTTTCCAGACAAGCTGGGAACGAACATCTTTTTACTAAACTTACATTTGTCCTTTGTCAGTCTTGTGAATTTTTTCTCCATTTATGGCACAAATTTTTTATCTTGATCCAAATGTGTTCTCCTCATGTTGCTATTTTTCCTGTGTTCAAATTTCCTCTGGCACCACCTTGTTGGTTTTGTGCCCTCCGTCGAATAATCTTGATTTTTTATCTTTTCTAAAACTATCCAATCATACTTTATTTGCTTTGTCTGATAGTTGCATACAAAAGCTTGATGTCCCAACAATGAAGCAGTGTTCATGTTGCTCCATGTGGCACTGCTTACACAATCAACTGATGTAGTACCAGAAATGATTTCCGATTTTTTACCGCGGTTTTATGTACTGTGTTTGTGCTGCCATATTATGGCGAAATAAAGATATTCATAGAATGGCGAGGTGATGGTGGTACCATCCTGGCCAGAGTATTTGTTGACTTTAGGCACAATTCATTTTCCTTTTTTACATGTCTAGTTACTAATTTTCATTGTGTATGTTCATAGTGTTGTGTCGAGTTCATGTGTGTGTGATATTTTTTTAACGTGGTTTGACTATCGTAATGTCGTTGATGTTGTTGGTTTTTGTGTCGAGAGTCAGGTGCATGTGACTTAGTTATGATAATGTTACACACTCCAGTGCTGGTTTGGTTATAGCTGTATTTTTTGTGTCATCACAAAAATGCGACTGAGGCTTGTAATAAATTTTGGCTGGATACCTTTATGAGTCATACGGGCATCTTTGCAAAATATGTCCAAAACTGTGGTTGCATTTCTGTGTGGTCATATCTGAGGCTACAAGCTTTTAAACTGGCAAACTGTCCAAATGTTTACTGTGGAGGACATGACTGCAACTTGTTACTAACAAATTGTGCAGACTGACAATCTTACTATTCCATTGTGACCATGGAGTTGGTTAAGTTGATTGACAGACAACTGATGTGCTCGTGATTGAGCATTGGACCCGTGGTTTGATTCACGCTAAGGTCTGTTAGTGGTTGGTTTCAAATGTCCTCTAGGTTATTATTCTGTTTTAATTTCTTTCTTCTGCACCTAGCTATTGTGTAATGTAAAGTGGTGTTAATATCGGAAATAGGTGATATTGCTCAGCAGTACTTGTAGTGCTGCATAATATCTCCTTTTTCTGTCGTTTGTCGTTTTTGATGTGCAATGTCACCTTTAACTAGAGTTAAACCTGTGGTCTTGTAAATTAATAAGACAAAGAACAATGAACAAACACGGGTCAGCCTGAACTGACAAATGCAGCAAATGGCAATATAGCAGACGAAAAACGCCTTCCTACTTTCGTTGAGCACTGCATCAGCTGTCTGAATGACTCTTTTCAGAAGGCGATATGTTGTCGACTGAATCTCTGCCTCGTGCCTCTGCGCACAGGGTCCAGAGTGACTGTAAACATAGCGACTGTGTCGATGGTAACTGTCTGTTTCGAGCACTGGCATGCAGTCACCACAAGTCAAACTGCATGGCATACACTGTCTATCGCATGACTGACCCTGAGGTTGAGGAGAACCTAAACAAGCTGTTTGCTAATGGAGACAGGCCAGCGATTTCCATCGCCATCGCTTGCTAACCATGCAGCGTTTGCATGCATGGAGAGCTGAAGACGAAATAGTAATAGTTGTGCATCATTGCACATCAAAAACAGCAAATATACGAAAAAAGCAGATGTTGTGCAGCATTACATCGCCTAATATCAAGTGTTGCTGACTAATACAACCTTCTGATATTACCTGTTTCTGATGTGTACTGCCACCGTTAACAAGATTAAAATATGTACCAAAATGGCTGTAACAAGTGTGTGCATTTGTTCACTGCTGTCCTGTGTTGTAACTTGTTCAGTAAAGAGTTTACATTGTAGCAGTTGTCTGTGGTAGTGTATAAAATGCGTGTCATTTGAAAATATGGGATCAAAAATGCAGGACCAGAGGAAATCAGTTCAAACATATGATTGTTAGTAAATGTCACAAGTAATGCTTTGCAGCAGGTCGGCAGTAACCAGTATGCAAGTTATATTTGTTATTTAGTAGAAACTTTGAGGATAGTCAGTATTTGTGACTTTTTTGACTTCTTGGACGTTTTTTCGTTTGTTTGATTTCCGTCTAGTTTTCTATAAACTATCCAGTTTTTAGTTATTCACACAGTGGTAGTCGAATCCTGATGAGAGTGAACTCCGAAAGTTATTACAAAACTTGGTCAATAGTTTAAGCAGTTTCTTTCAGTTTTGTTAATGAACATTTAGGCACTAGTTTGTAGTTTTTTTCTGGTTTAGCTACAATATTCCTTTTTTAGTTTGCAATTTGGTTTTTAATTAAACTAAAAGTTGCCTGTCACTGTGTCGATGACATGTTGATAATGTCGCAAAATACTTGAAAAGTTAGTAAATACAGATGAACTGATCTGAGGACGTTGTGCGCCCTTTAGCTAAGTGATCATGTTAGATAGAGTGTTTAAAAATGACTGTATGTGTAATTCGTCTGAGAAGTTGACAAAAATATAAGTGACATTTTTTTGCAACACTATAAGAGTTTTGTTTGGAGGTAGTCTTATGTTAAAATGCAGACAAATGTGCATAAAAGATGCAGGAGATGCGGAGTTGGAGCTGCTGGTGACAGTTTGTAGTGTTCAGTGATGAGTTTTGCAGGTGATGGATGCTGAGTGTAGCTGACATCCAGTCTAGTAATTTGAATGCAGTTTTGTTGCAGGCAGTTAAGTAGTCAGCATGCATTGATGTTGTGCAGTGTTCCTTACAGGAAGCAGCAGTCATGAAAGCTGTATTACTTATAGAATTATTGGCAGTGGGTGATTATGTTTGCAGAGGTGGCATATTCATAAATTAGGTTCGGTGGAGTTGAGTGTATTTTAACCAGTGATACGGCCATAGGACTTGGTCTTGGTCGTCATATAGCAGAAATTCAGTTGTGTTTATGTTCTTGGTCTAAAACTTGGAATCTTGTTTTTGAACAGTAAAGACTCATATGAATCAGATGTTATACAGTTTTTCCAGTATTCTTGCTTCTTTTGGTGTAGTCAGAAAAGAGCTTGCAAGTCAGTTGACGGGAAAAGGGTGTTGGTCCTGAAGCTCTTGTCTTGTTTTGATATCTTTTACTGACTGATCCTCAGTTTTAGCCTTATAAATAGAACAATACAGTTCATTGGTACTTGAACCTTTGTCAGCATAGCAGTTGGGTTCATGTGTTTTGAGATGAAGCTGTTGTGTTATGTGGATAGTGGTCAGTTTAGTGTCAGTGTATATGTCATAGTGGTGTGCCGTTATCATGAGCTGTATTCATTGATTGAGCAGCAGACTGATTTGTTTCCTGCTGTGCCAATTCCATGGTGACCTAGCCATCTAAGAACACTGGATTGATATATTGACTCTGTGTATTGTGTAGGGAATTAAACCTCAAATTAATAGCGTGATATCTTTGCTTAATTCCCTACGCATTGCATCGTGTTCATATTATGCAGGTAATATAGTATGTCTGAGTCACAATTTATTTTTGATGGGATTGGCACAGTTGGAAATATTCAGTTGCTAGAAAGTCATGTGATGAACCTTGAAAATGCCAGTTAAACAGAAGTTTGTAGCAGTTTTGCATTGCAAATGTTTGAGGCTGAGCTATATATACGCAGTAGATCAGCTGCAAACATTAGGCACTGTACAGTAGTAGTTGAAAGTTTATTTCAGCGTAGCAGTTCGAGTTCAGTTGTTCTGAGATGAGGCTGTTGTTTGTTCTATATCGCAGGTAGCAGAGCTAAGTAGTTAGCAGCAGGCAGACAGACTGAGCAGTGAGTTCGGACCAGCTTTCAGGGGCAGTTCAGTCTAGCGTTACTTCGCAGGCAAAACGCGCTTCCTCCAGTCTCAGTCTTCTCCTCGGCAGTTGGACTTGAGTCAGCCATAGTCAGGTGAAGTGCAAAGGGTGACTGAGCGAGCGTAGCAACTGTAAGCGGTGATTCAGTGATTGTATCTTGAACGTAACTACTCAGTTTTGCTATCTGATTGGATGTGAACAGAACCGTAATTATATGTGTAACGTTGTTTTGGCTGTCGACTAATGTACTAGTTGTTAACAGTGCAGTACATAAGTAAACGAGTTTTAGCACATTTGCAAACTGCAACTGTTTGAGCAGTTAATTGTCAAGTTCCAGTGTTCATCTGAAATAAATGGTCGTCGGTTGGCGACAATTAATTTTGGTTTACCTTGCATGTATTTGCATTGGTAGTATGGGAACCTGTTAGGTATTGCCTGTTTAATGCCAGGGTGATAGGCTATTTGTTGAAGAAAATGCAGTCAGTGGAGGAGGAATCACACTAAATTGCCGAAGAGAAGGGGTGAAAAGCTTCCCAAATTCTCAGCAGCAGTGAAGTTCCCTATAAATGACTGGAATGCAAAAACCAGTATGGATGAAATTCCTGTCTTCCCCTGCTAGTACCACCTTGTTTAGCAAAGCCTTCATTTGCAAAAGCAGTTACAGCTATCACTTTGTCACTTATGATATACCCACTGATGTATCTGAACGATTAGCTGTATTTTCTAACTCTTGTGTAATATTGTACTCGTGTCATACTGATGTTTTCTTTGAACTTGTTGTGAATGGGCTGAAAAATGAACAAGTACATAATTATAGTGATCATTTAATGGCTAGTTTAACACTGGAGATGATTCGAGCTTTTACGGTGAAAGTCACTATTGGATGTCATTGTCACCATATACAGTTTAATAAACTATAAATCATTACATCAAATTTTAAAAAATTACTAGTTCAACTTGTACAATATAAGCGTATGTTGAATAACGCACTTAACATGTAATGGGTCAATGTACCGATTTCCAAATATATTCATAAAAAATATGCATATTCATGAACCATAGACAAAAATATTAAATAGTGAACATTAAATAAGCAAGCAAGAAAAGCACCAATG
>Ga0056115_1001943_pt1 | contig 10298 bp, 6 predicted proteins | sample WorMetOlspDAHAB1_FD_77007 | JGI IMG/M metagenome (GOLD analysis project Ga0056115, IMG submission 77007) | Marine gutless worms symbiont microbial communities from Max Planck institute for Marine Microbiology, Germany - Olavius sp. DAHAB.1 ... | reverse complement strand
TCAAGGGTGTAGGCTGTAGCCTTATTGAAGAACCCAAAAAACGAAGAAAAAACTAGTCACCCCAAATGTACGGCAAAATCACGTATTTGGGGAGCAGAAACCCCTGAACCGATCGCTACAAAACTTTGTGTGTCGGGTGATGTACAGGACGTAATCACACCTGCCAATTTTGGTGAAGATCTGTTAAGGGGTTTTGGTGTGGCGAGGGGTCGAATTTTGGCCTTTTCCATTGACTTGCTTCGTCTCCTTTAAAACACTCTCGCACTACCGTGCGAATGTGTGATGTTTTCAAGAAGTCGAAGCCTAATGGAATATAAACAAACAGCAAGGCAAACTTGTGACACCAACTGGACGGCTCTTCGAGTTTCTTCACAGTAGCAATCCCGACAATAGATTTCTGCTCGCAGCACAACAAACCCACACGTCGACGCGCTCGGCTCTTCCTCCACCGTGTCAGTCACTCTCAGCGCCAAGCCACAACTCACTTTCAGTTTACAAGCTTTCACGAGCCCAGCCGTGGATTTCGAAACACGTTACCACCCTCTGTTCGTGACTGCAAGTTACTTGCTACTTTTCGACATCATCTTAAGACTCGCTACTTTCAGCCTGCTTATCATTCTGTATTACGCCAGATGCCGCACACGATAAAATATATACCGGCAACAAAACAGTAAAAACAGTACACACGCACACACTCATACAGTAACATATACAAACATGCAGTCAATGATTAAAATTAACTGCACCAAGTCCGATCAAATATGTGAATCATAGTTGGAATACAGTATTCACAAATGTGCCTGATTCTCGCCCGACGTTGTCGCCATCTAACATTTACTTACTTACTCACTTATTAGTCTGGTAGACGACCTACTAAGATACGTGAATGAGGCGAGTAGTGGGGAGAGCGGCACCTTGCAGCATGTTGCGGTAGGCGTTGTCCGAGATGGAGAAAAGATGTGGCGGCATTTCAGTGCGCCGTTTTCCCTGATATTTGTGGATGATGCTCAGCGTGTAGATAGGAATGCGCCGATACGGGTTGATGACGACGCAGAACAGGCCGGAGTACGTCTGGAACCAGCAGCACATCATATCAAATCGAAGCTAATTTATTAAAGCAGAAAGACCAAGACGGTCACTAACACCGCCACAGTAGCACATGATGCATATACCGTAGAAACAGCACAAATGGTACATACAGTAATAAAACGAAATATTAAGCAAAAGACAACTGACATAGAATCACGCCCTAAAGAGTAAACGCTATCAACCAAGAAGAAAGATCACGATTTTTCAACCGTGATTTTAATGTTGATAGCGTTGGAGAGTAAAAAAATATGGTATTGTAGCCTTTTGAATTCCAGATATTAACGATCCCTACCGACATAACAATTTAAAGCGATATGTGTTCATTATCGTCATCGTTTTGGTTCATTAATCCAGCGGCATTCGCAACTTAAGGTGCATGCCATGAAAGCAGACAATAGTACTCTATTGTCTGCTTTAGCAACTGTACTTATACAGACAGCGGACCAAGAAATCTCTGTCACAGAGATCGACATACCTGTGCCACTTTCCCACCCACGCGGATCAAGGCGCAGTTCTCTGCGGTTCTGCAAATACAGGTAGTTTCTGTCGGCAGAAGGCCGCTGTTGTTTTGCGGAAGGTTGCGGAAGGTTTTCGTTTCGATTGCGGTCAGTGCGGTTCCTTCGCGGTCTTCGCGGTATATCTGCGGTTTCCTGCGGCTCTCTGCGGTTGTAGAATCACACAGAAAACCGCGGCTTGAACCGCTTAAGTAGGAAAGTAATATTCGGAATATAGTGCTGTCGTTGTGTCGATTCCTAAGCTCGTAGTGTATGTCAACCCGATCTGTCAGCTATGGCTGGAGAACATGTTGTTCATCGTTGCTGATGACTTTACGAAACAAAGTGTCTTCAGCATTTTCGAGCATACAGGACACGGTTGGTGGTGGGTTGCTGATGGAGATGTATCCGATCTGCGTGCATCGCCCCAAAAATGAGTCAATCAATCAATCAATCAATCAATCAATCAATCAATCAATACTATTTTTATTGTGCACACAAAAGTTGACCAGAGAGCTGGCCAACTTTGCCGCACGTAAGAATAACTGAAACAGAAATAAAGAGAACTGAAACATAAAATCCGACGAGCAAATAAATCCAGTAAACCGTCTAGAGCCGTGAGATCGGTCCGACAGACGGAAACAGAATGAGGTGTGGAGGATAAACGAAATAGCTGCGTCTCGTGACGATTTGCGATACTTAGGCTATTTGAACGAATGAATATTTTCACTGAATCGGACCACACAGATCCAAACCATAACACAGCGAAAACGAAACGGCGGCGAAACCGGAACGTCACGAACGGGAAATGTGCGCTCACATAGATCAGTCCGGCGTTGTATCGCGAGCGCAAGTTGTGCAGAACAGACGCTTCGTTGAGGTAAGTCAGGTTGGCCATGTCGTCAATCTTCTCGAACTTTGGCGGATTCATCTGCTGGATCGTATCTTTCTTGATCGTCTTCTCCTAAAAACAGCAATCAATCAATCAATCATGAATTCTTAGAGTGGTCTGAGTGTTTACAACACTGTTAGGTCCACTATAGATAGTGTGTATAGACACAGAAAAAACACTCGATAGACTGTGTCGTGTGCACAGTAGCTATACAAAAGACACTAAGTCAGCTAAAGTAAAAGAGAACCTTGATTAAGTCCGAAATGAAGAAGTCACTGCGCGGGCACCACAGTGCTTTAAACAGTAACCATAACATTTTTAAAGATAAAGTAGACAATAAATAGCAACAGTGCAGTACATCGACCTATGAGAAATGACAGCCACTATAGCCACTACACTCTCGCCATCTATCGAATAGAAATATTTTAAATGAACTAAAATAACGAGATAAAAAAAACTGCCGTACATGCCACACTGAACTTACGTCTTGGTTGTCAGTAGAAACGGTCACATCTTCGCCTTTTGTGCTGATAATCTCGGCCTTGATGTAGCCTTCCTTCTGATCAGGAATCCAGCACATCTTTTTACCATCGAACGGCTGGTTGTGCTCCTCGGCCAACTTCCTCGGATCAGGCCGGAGGAACTGGAAGTCTTCGTCAGATGACATGGTGGTCGCCGAAAGTTGAACGAATCTTCTCACTTGCTATGAAAGCACTGTCAAAATACATTATCGTTGACCAATTAACTGTGTTATTTTCAGAAAAAAGGTATATGGTACACTTTCTCGTACGTACGTCTGTAAAGTCACGATTAGATTTGCCAATGCCAGGCTACATTTTGACATTATTTTCATGTATATTTTCATACGCTGTATCATTGTCAATAGTTGCGGTCTGACAACTATCTAATAAACGAATTGTTGTTGATTGATTGATTGATTGATTACCAAGCTTTGTAACATACGATAATCTTTTCAAAACGTTCAAATAAGATACCGTACATGAATAGTGTAGCAAGTCATAAACCGGTTTCGTCTTAAAAGAAGCTGGTTAATCTTAATGCCGTGAGTTTTCAATTATTGAAAATGATTAGAACCCAGTGAACAAACGAGTCCTTGCCACTTTTTAACAGTTTAACAATTTCAGCTCGATAATTCTTTCTAGCGCGATTGCCGCAACAAGAGTAACATAGCGCAACCAATTTCGCGCACCGTTTACTGGATACCACTGATCGTTCAACCGAAATTTTTAATTTCTTTCAACTATAGGTAAATCGCGATTGTTAGCCGAGGCAACTTACCTGCGACGCTTGACGGGCGACTTTGCTATTGCGACTCGCGAGTGGCGCGCTGCCGTGTTGTTCTGCTGCTGGCAATAAGCAGCGTGCACGTACAGGGTGGCCCCCAAAAAAGCAAGCCACTACCGAATTATCATTTAATATCCCACCTGAAACCCGTCAATGAAGCTAGATCCATGTCTGAGTATAAACGAGGCACGAGAATAATAATATTATTATCGTTTATTGCGCCAAATGGCATCCACAGTATAAACAATAGGCCTACACAATACATAAAATACATATTACAAACGTTAAAAATATCAGTTGACATTAAATATTTTCTGTGTGACCTAATTTAGGACGTCTTCGATCACGCTGCTTTAAGCAACGATGTGGGAAAAATAAGTGTATATAATAAAAATTTGAAAAATGCCTGAAAAGAGAAAGTCAAGCAAATTTTACACGAATTTCCATCTAAAATATGGTTTAGGAATGGAGGTTGAAGCCCGATAAGGCGAATTGATAAATAGTTAATAATAATAAAACGACAATTTATAAGACGCATTAACTACAAGAGCGTCATACAATGTTCACTGCTCCTAATCTGGAATCGCTTATTGCGCCTAATGGCATCACACAGTATAAACAATAGGCCCACAAAATACAAGTGAAGTATAAAGGCATATAATTCGAGTGTGAATTTGCGATAGATGACGACAGGGCTGATACATCATCGTCCGCCCCTCGCTTTAAAAATTCATGGGTCTATCACTGGTTTAGTGGTACGTAATATACAGTTTCGACGATAATGCAATAGTGATGACGATACGGAAAATTCACAGGTCCATGTTGCTCAGAGCGAATTGAAATCGAGCGACTTTAACCAGCAACTAACTACAACTGAAGTATGTATGTATGTATATTCTTTATTTCAGGCAGCTCGGCCCATAAAAATTAAAACAAGTAAACAAACGTATAAGCAGACAGATGGACAGACAGACCAAAAAAGCAAACTACATCTATAAACTACAGTGTGGTCCAAAAAGTAAGCCACTACCAAACGATGAAAAAAATAGTGTTAAATCGTATTGAAGCCTAACAATGAGATTTGATTTATCGTCAAATTAAAGTATGAATCAGCAGTATAATATTATTCGTTTGTATTAGATATTTTATGCGTAACCTACTTTCTGACCTCAATAACTATGCGTGACTCGCAAACTGGCCATATGCATCACATACGGTACATGATGTCAGCGCTTCCTCTGGCATCAGCTCGCCTCGCCTGTGAATCTATATCTAAACGATCTTTTTGATGGAAATTTATGTAAAAAAGTTTTTATATTTCTATATTTTCTCTTTTTTTCTGGTTTTCAAACATGATTATTGATTTTATCAGATGCGTGATTTTACCCGTATCGCAGCTTCAAACATAGCAAGTGATGACGTCACAAATTAGGTCACACATAGAATATTTAATACAGTCTTATTACAATGTTGTGCTCATTTTTTTGTAGTCGAAATTGATGAAAAATTCTAGCCATAATGGCGGGTTTTAATACGATTTAATGATGATTAGTGATAGCGGCTAACTTTTTGGGCCACCCTATATAGGGTTCACTACAACGCACAACGCAAAATGTTCAGTCAGTTCAGTTAACTTCGCACGCGGCGGCTTGATTGAAATGCGAGCCGATCCACGATCACACAAGCTGAGTCTGGCAATGTGATTCGATGAACTCAGACTGCCCGTCTCTCTCGTAAGTGCGGCATAGACGTAACATCATCGTTCATCTCGCCGCCGCATGCGGAGCGCGCCTGTTGGATCTGCTTGGCGGTCACACGTCTGCCTCCCATAGCGACGGCTGCTGCTGCTGCTGCTGCCAATTAATTGCCGCATCTGCTCTGCATGTTCATCAATCCGGGGCTGCGCGTTATATCCGCACGCACGTGACGAGAGCGCCCCGCCTCACGCATACATGGAGTGCAGAGACGTCACTGAGCCGAGGACAAGGCCACGCCGCCATGTTGGAGGTATACTAAATGCCCCCAAACATTAGCGGTTTAGAACGACGTATGATCGCACACCTCATTATGTCATCATCATCATTTTATTTGTTCAACCGATACTAAGTTAGATTTTCATACGACAATACATGAGCAGGACAGACTAGGCTGCAGAGCTCTTATGGCTGCCCTAACAAAAAATATAAATCGAACACAGCAATATAGGTTGACGTAATTACAATAGAACTTAAATAGCATGAAATGAACAATAGGCGTTTCTGTAGAATAACAGTGTTATAATTAAATTACAGCATAACTCAATTCGTGTCAATTTTAATGCTTTTTATCCCTGTTCTTTTTAGACTACACCAACCCGCATCTATTTCTGTTTTCACAGCTGGATATTTCTGGCTTCGCGTCACTAATGTGTGTAATTTCTACCCAACAATGTTGTCACTGCAACTTCTGTAATCTGTTTTATAAGAATCTGCTGTTAACGTCTCTGAATTTATTACTGTTTCTGAAATGCTGCGTTTTTTTAAATTTTGGTTTTGGGACTTATGTTAGGGGTCTTGTGGCCCTTTGTGCCAACTTTGGTGTGTTGCAATCATGTTGCTGTTTCAATTGTTGTTGGTGATGTACCGAAAAATAAATAGACATGCGCAGCGTGTACAAACAGAGAGTTAACTTGCGTGCGGAAATCGTGGAAATTCTTATGCAGTAACGTTATTCGCAAACCGTGTATTTCGAACGGTGTGTAATTCAGCAGGCAGCAGTTTGCAAGCATACACATGTCTGTGACGGTACACTGCCGCAACGTAGTATACCTCCAACATGGCGGCGGTAAGCACTGCGTACAGAATGGCGTCACGGTCACCCCGAGTGCGAGGCCACAGCAGACGTCGGGAAACAGAAATGACGAACGCTGACGAGTTCTATGGGAAACGGTCGACCTGCAACGGCCACAACTGGCATCCGCTTCGCCGCACGACGTCCTGGCAGCATGTGACTGGCTGCAGCGGCGTTTCTGTTCTTCTAGTACGGGCAGGGGAGTCGCCGCGTTGAAAAAATTCGGGGTAGACTTAATAACTTGGCCTGGGGAAGATGTAGGCTCCAGAACTAATCTTCCAGAGTGCCGCCGCCCGTGCCGAAGTCCGAGAAGAGGTACTCGTGCTGTCCTGTCATGGATGGCACCAGAGAGTAGCGCTCCTGCCTTGAGTAGCCGGTCGTTGGAGACCTGTTTTTAAAAGCAGTACAACCAGCACTGTTTGCACCGGAACCGCTTGCACATTCGTAGTGTCAAAGTCCTCAGCTTTTTGAGGTTGACAGTCATCTGGAAGAAGCAGCACAGCCATTATAAGTACCTTACCTAGCATTGAATTCCCGGCATTCGTGATACATCTAAAAAACTAAAGGTGTCGCCCGCGATGGACAGTACTGCGTATTACCAGAAAAGCGTTTTGGAATTGTACTGCCCGTGATGTGCAGACCTTGGAACTTGCCGACTTCAGTTGTAGGCGAATGCTAGGACGGCCACATTCAGATTATGTACGAAAGCGACTGGCGATGCGAGCTCTAAACCAGAGTTAAACATGTGTCTATTTTTCGACACCCACTCCAATCCATCAATTTATGGATCCAATCCAATCAATGAATGGATCCAATCCATGCCCAACTCTGCTCCAAACCTGACTAACCCCTTACTCTCTCTCCCCGCCCGTAAAAACTCACCGTAACAACCTCCGGCAAAGTGGGGTGAAAGTGTCCAGCCCAGTCCACCGCGTGGCCGACGCCCCCGAGTATTATGGAAACCGTAAACAACGCCAGCGGTCGTAGCGGTGCCGTTCAGCCCCAAACGCGCCGGCAGCGATCGAGTGACAGGCAGCACAACTGACGGTCATCCGCCGAAGACTTGAAACCGCGAACTCATCGAGTCAAAGTATTCGCTCCTTGCTCATCGCGTTCCATCTGCCCGACTGTCGCTGAACGATTTGTTCCGCTCACAAGCCGACCATCACAATATTCTATACACGTTCTGTAACTAATGAACTCGTTGTGTCCCCAGTTAAACTGTCCAATATCTGCACAAGTCAAATAAAACTGAAATAAAACAGTTCGATTTCAGCCGAAACGAAACGCTAAAAGATTCGTAAAACGTTTTAGCTGTTTTAACCGATCACTGTCGGTATCCGCTCTTTATGGCTTGGCGCGCAAACAGCGGATACCGACTGTGACTGGCTAGAACAGCTATAACGTTTCACGGCTTTTTTAGTGTTTGTTTTGGCTGAAATATAATGTTTTATTTCTGTTTAATATTTGTTTTATTTCGATTGTGCGGACAGCTTTACGGCGGCCTCGCTCTCAGCTGGTCCAGTCCAGCCATCTGTAACAGTCTTCCGGAATATCTCAGAGACTTGGCACTATCTCTTGATGTTTTTTTGTGAGTTATCTCAAGACATTCTTTATTTGATTTCAACCATACTTTATCTCCCAGCTAACACCACACACTTTTCGAGTCTTAGCAATTTTAGCCAAACGGTTTCAAGTGCGTAGGCTTACTTACTCACTTGTGTAAAGTGAATTCGGCATAATTATGATCAGATTATCTCAACGGCTTCGTATGATGCTTTGTGTTCTGTTTTACACATTTAATGTGAAAACCACTATTTTATCAACTATGCAGCATGTGAGCGGCCTCCAGGCCCTTTGTTGTTCAATAAACTTGAATTGACTTGACATAAAATTCCGCGACAAATTTTTTTCAGCGGAGAGCACGTTTCCACGACAGAATGTCACCGCGTGTGGTTTCAGCCTAAGATTCTACCGCCGTGGGACTGTTTGCGATGTATTAAAACGGTCAGCCGACTTAACGTCAGGAGACGTTATTGCTGCTATAAGGTGAAAATAAATTTTTGTGTTTTCTTGTGACTCCAATTTCCACTATTAGAGTCGCCTGAGTAGGAAACACTTGTTAACCGAGACATCTTCGAACGTGAGACTTCCATGGTGTACAGGGTGCGGCAAAACGTATACGACTAAGATATTTTTTTCGAATTTTACCAGCAATCGCTTGGAATTTAAAGGTGTACTTTTACCAACATATTTATTCATCCTATATGCACATAAAAGTGCTACCAGTATATAATTAGCTTAAATAATTCTAAAGTTATCAGCATTACAATGGTGTCGCCCAGTGATTTTTGCACGCTAAAAAGCTTTCGCACTAAAACCCATGCTTGAAAATCGCGCGCAGAACTGCCTGAAAAACAGCGGTCCGGATATTATTTCGACAAAAATGTGACCTTTAAATTCACCCCAATTGAACCCTCTGGATTATCACGTTCGGAGAAATGTTGGAGGTTTTTTTAAAACCGAAGATCATCGCCGAACTGACGGAAATGCTGCAGGTGACAGCGTAACTCCAGGTACGACAGACTAAGCTGTAAACAAGTTTTCAAAGCGACTGGAGTCCTGTGCTGTAGCTAAGGGTGGATACTTACACTATTCACAGTATATGCAATGTTGTGCTGCTTTGTATTTTAGCTTATACGGCGTAATTTGCTGTGCGATTGCTTGGGCATTTTCAAGTACGCCGAAATCGCGATATGGTATCACTGTAATGTTAATAACTTAAAAACGCTGGAAGTTAATTATATGCTGATAAAACTGCTTTACGCACATAGGATGACTAAATATGTATGTAAAATTTGGCTCTGAGATTCCAAGCTAATGCTGAGAAATCTGCATACAAATTTTAACAGTTTACGTTTTGCCGCACCCTGTAGTCGTGAGCCAGAGAGACGACAAAATCAATAGTTCTTTTTTTCTCATGAGAGTAAATAATGAGCAATCATTCGATGGAAGGTTACTGATCGACGATACTGAAAGATATACACTGTACACGAACCAAACAGAAACGAAAAAAAAATACTTTCGCAACAGTATATACATATATAGGTATAATAGTGTAAGTTAATTGTGACCGACACAATATTTGCAGAGCAAGCACCGGCACACATCAAAATAAACTTGTTTATTGCGTTAACACTTTTTTGGTGTCATCGATTAAACAAGTTACATCATAACACTAACAAACAATGACAACAGTAATGTGATCAATAAGAATAATAATCATGTCGTTATTATTATTATTCATTATTACAAATTAATATTGTCGTCGTGTGGATTATTATTACTACAATTGGAATAAAAAATACCGCTATACGTGTGGCCTAATGTCGACAAGCACTACTGACCTATTTTCAAAGTAATATCACGGATGGACTTGGCGTGTAATTTCTATAAAAATCACTGTAGCATTTCTGATCACGTTTTTCGCCTGTCGCTGCAGCAACAGCTAATGAAATGTGAAAACGGAAAACAGCAAAATTCAGACACACTTAACTTGATAAAAGTGGCATTGTTTCCAGAGCACTGCAAAAATTTAAACTGCCCAGTTTGGAAATGTGTTCAGTCCCGATTATGGGAAAATTCCGAAGCAAAAATTAAATTTTAAAGCTATTTAATGTTATTTCAGG
>Ga0056115_1001942_pt1 | contig 10299 bp, 8 predicted proteins | sample WorMetOlspDAHAB1_FD_77007 | JGI IMG/M metagenome (GOLD analysis project Ga0056115, IMG submission 77007) | Marine gutless worms symbiont microbial communities from Max Planck institute for Marine Microbiology, Germany - Olavius sp. DAHAB.1 ... | reverse complement strand
CCCTTCCCTTAGAAGTAGGGCCCCTTAAATCCAGCTAGGGGGTCTGGGGGAACGCTGTAAGCTCCCCCAGCGGGGTCTGGGGCGGAGCCCCAGCCGAAATCGAATTTGGTGCATTTCAGCCTTAAAATGTGACATCTGGAGCAACAGTTTTAATGATTTTACTGAGAATCAACTCATCAAATTTCGTGCAGTTAAAACAATAAGAAAAATTGTGACAGTCTAGCTTGCGGAATACATATAAGAAAAACGGACCAAGCGGACCAACGTGATCGCGAACCAACCGAACCCCCCCTGGTTACGGGCCTGTATTTGTAATATGTATATAGATGTCTGCTCTCTGTCACAATGAGTGACTTTGGGACTAGAATGGGCTGAAATGCAAGGCATCAGGACGGTGACTTGCAAATAAAACTATAGACTTAGTCCTGAGTTTTGGAAACAGCAATGTACAGTAGAGTCTGCGCCCGAACGGAGTTCAGTTGGGAAATCTGCATCAGCGGATGTCAGCAGTATATACAGAGCTATACACAATGCACGTCAGTAGCATGCAGCTTTCCACTACATGTACCTGCGTGATATGCACACCCACATGATCACGTTATGTCGCTTTTATTCCATGGTGATACTGAACTGATGGCATCAGCACGGCTCTTTCAAATTGCATTTTTAAGGTTTGGAGGATTTATATATAGTCCTTTTGGTATGATGCTTTCACGTGAGTATATGACCATTGTAGCATAGCCTCTGCTAGGCCTATAGGAGCAAGGTAGGCTTGTATGACTCAATAGGCCTAATCGTCTGTGTCATGGAGGGGGGGAAGACTTGTTAATATTTTCAGGGACGTCTTTTACGAAAAGACTATTCCTCCAAAAGATACATTCCAGCAGTCGTTGGTCTCCATGTTTCCGGTTTCAGTCAGTGTACCCGTCATATTTCTAAGCTTACAACAAGTTATTGTCCATGCACGTTGCACATGCGGCACAGACTACAAATTTGAGCCCTCCGAAAGTGAAATGACATCCGCCTATTTTCCTAATTGCATATAAAATAGGTACATAAACCGCTATACAATCCAGTATGAAGGAGTATTACTATTAATATTGAATATGAAGTGTTTACTGCTGTATACCTGTCTGAATTTGGTTAATGAACCCTGTTACTCATACATGTATGCAGTCTGCATGACTGCATGCTTAGTCAAAACCTTCAGTATGCCATTCGTCTTGGTCAATTGCATGGCAAAGCCTCATAGTACCAATTAATTGTATTCGATGTCCGCATATTTCCAGGCGGATTGTCGGCTGATAAAAGTTTGGCGGCTACTTCGGGTATTCGCGCCTGTCTAAGTGGAATAACAATGCGTCCGGGTATGTGGGTGAGATACACCATATCCGGTGCATGACGGTTATGAAAGGGGCTGGTTTTGAAAGAAACAATTTAGCACCGGTGTATAGCTTCAAAATACACGTTATAAGCTTATTTAGCTCACTGCCGTATTATGAGTTGTATAGACACTTACGCCTACACAATGTATTGTCCTGCGCGTCGTACGAGTCTGCTTGCTTTGTTGCTGCAGTGTACTGTAGATATGCCTTTGTATAGTATCACGACTAAAAAAAAGCAGTAGTAATGTTGTCTGCGAGGTATTGGCTGAACCTTGTCAAACAAAGTTCAAGCTTTACCTTGTTCTGTATACATAATGCCAAACCACAAAATAGACTATAGACATTCTGTTAATGTTCTGATATGGAAACATGTCAAAGTTGTGTTTAGATGTCTTTCAAATCATTTACGCACTTTGTGTCATTGTATAGATATGGACTCTTGTATGGGACTGCTCTGAAAGCAGTTATGTGAATTTTGGATGCGTATACATGGTGGCTTCAAAAAGTAAGCTACTATCAAAATCATCATTAACTCGTACTAAAAGCGCCAGTGAGGCTAGATTTTTCATTAGTTTTGAGTATAAAACGAACACTGTAATATTATTAGTTTGTATTAAATATTCTATGCATGTGACCTAATTTGTGACGTAATCAGTTACTGTGTTTAAAGCTGCGATATGGGTAAATTCAAGGTATATGATTAAGTCGTGATTGAAAACCAGAAAGAGAAAATATGGAAATCAAATAAATTATTACATAATCTCCATTTAATAGATGGTTTAGTAATGGAATTCAGCTTGGTAGCCTAAATCGAGCTGATAGTGGGGGGGGGGGAGCGCTGACATAATTTAATTGACGCATATCGTTACTTTGTGGGTCAGGCATGTGTAGTTAGTGATATCAGAAAGTAGGTCACGCACAGAATATTTATTACCCACGGATACTACTATAGTGCTTGATTGATACATGTACTTTAATTTGGCGAACATATCTAATCTCAATGGCAGGCTTTAATGCGATCTTTTTGTAATTTTGTAGTGGTTACTTATTTTTGGGCCACCCGAAACCTTTCACATTCTGTATGGATTTAACAGTGCTTTTTCCGAAAGTGAAAAGATTTGGTACATTGTTTTTTTTCACGATGTACACAATGGAGTCGAGTTTGTAGTCAGTATATTAGCAATGGACTGAACCGTACGTACGATGTGTCTCAAAAACGAGAAATGTTGGCGCGCTCTAAGTTTGAGTTAATGTCGATATTATTTGGTAGACAGAATCAGCATCCGTATCCCACATTTCATGTAGGCCTACCAATACGCTGTTGCATCTTTGTGCGCTTTTAAATAAATAGCGACTGAAATTACGCATTTATTTCGACATGAGAGAGTCCGTCTATAAGGTGGCCCAAAAAGTAAGCCCCTACTGAAATATCATTAACTTGTATTAGGTCGTATATTATACAATCTGTGAATGAGAGTTTATTTTCTCGTTAAATTAAAGCGTCAGACAAGCACTTGGTCTATAATAATGTAATTCAGTTTAATATTCTATGCGTCACGTAATTTTTGAGGTAAATATCAGTGCGTGACCCGCGAAGCTGCGATATGGGTCAGAGTGTAATTGATGTCAGCGCGCTCCCTTTCTTGCATCATTTTGCCTTAGCACGCAATGGAATGCTCTCCTATATAAACCATACTCTAGACGGAAATTCGTGTAAAATGTCATTGATCTATTCTCTTCTCTTTTTCAGGTTTGGAATTTCGATTTTATTATTACGATTAATTTATCCATATCGCAGCTTCAGGAACGGTAACTGGTGACGCAACAAATTAAGTCACGCATAGAATATTTAACACCAACTTAATATTCCAATACTTTCTTTTACATGCAAATTTGACTGAATAGCCAAAATCTATAGCTTTATTGGCAAGTTTTAAGACGATCTATTGATTGTTTGGTAAGAGCTGACTTTTGTGGCCTCCCTGTACTTCTGTATAGAAGACATCGGATTCTATCGCTCCAGGTCTGCAACCGCCTTACCTTTAGGACCTAAACCCGGTTGATACCGAATTTGGCGACTGATGCGTGCAGAGATATCATTGTCAATGTCACATATAAGGCAAGCGTTTGACAAAATCATCGACAAAGCTGTTGATTGACTGTATATGAGAAGACAAAAGACATCGTTTGGACATCTGCAACATTCAGTCGGCTTTTTATGTTTTTTTACTGCGTAACTGGCCTTTTTAACGACCATGCACTAACAGTCTACTAATGAAAAACCGTCGTGTGTCGCTTTGTTTCGGTCGCTTGTCGCAAAAACTGAGTTTTGAAAAACTACTAGGCCTACTGAAAAGCACAGAAATTAATCCCCCGCAACGTTGAGAAGTATAATACGCCAAATATGGCTATAGTTTTTGAGACACGATGTAGGCCTATTATACACTAAGAAGTTAATATTATTGTATGATAAATGCAGCCATGCAGGTATAATGTGATATTAAGGCCGTGTTTCTGTCTGGGATCTGTCGTGGGAACGTGTTATTTCTTTGGTCGACTTAAATACATTTTTATTACTCCTGCTCAGTGGCCTATAATAGACGGACGATGTGTACAAGATGATCATGCTGTTGCAAATCTGCTGGAGAGTTTAAACGAATGTCCCCAGGGTTAGCCCTGAGTTTTTTTTTGGTGTTTGCCAGCTGTGTTGTGAATTACAAGTGAATAAAATTGCCTACTGTCTAACAACAGAAATGTTAAAATGTTGAAGAATTAAATTTTACAGATCGCCGCCGCATATCTTACTGGCTACTTTGTTGTGTCTACACGTGTCTTCGCTGATGTTGATGGATGGTGTATTAAATTGTTCGGGACGTGCGCTAGGCAGCCATCGTCTTCTGTTGTTACTCACTTCCTGGTGCCGTGAACTATGTCACAAACGCACAGTGAACAAATCAGCGGCGGAGAGCGAGCGGCAGACGTATTCATGTGACCGTGAAAATTAATGTCTGCAGTTTCCGCGACGCGTTGTGCTGAGTCGTGTTGGGTTTTTGCATGCAGCCGAGCCACAGCCAAAGCCGGTGTATATGAAGCACTTAAACACTGCGGGTATAGTGACGGATCCAGAGTCGGGAGTGGCGTTACAATAAACTTGTTTTTTTGTTCGACACTATAACGTATATTTTTCAATTACATTTCGTTAAGTTGATTATTTTGACGTGATCCTTATACTAACCCTCCAACATTTTCCTCTGGATCCGCCCTATACTGAGCAGGGGCGGATCCAGGAATTTGTGAAAGGGGGGCCGGTCCCTCCCGTTCCTTTTTTATTTCCATTTCCCCTCTCTCTCACCTCTCCTCCCTCCCATTAGAAGTAGGACCCCTTAAACCAGCCAGCGGGTCTGGGGGAGCGTTGTAAACTCCCCAAAAAACGAATTTGGTGCACTCTAAGGCTGTCAGAAAGCCACTGATGGCAATCATTTTGAATATTCTGAGTGCCATGTTTTACAGTAGAACGATCATTAGCATTAGCTAACATGACCGTGAGTGACAGCGTGAGTCCGTCGCCCAAAGGGGGGGGGGGTGGACGGCTCGGCTCCCCTCTAAATCCGCCACTGCTGAGGAGCGCCAAAACTCTGTTGCGGTGACGCGGGGTGCAAAACCAGCGTCGGCCGCCGAATGTCTAATTAACCGAAGTCGACGGGAAGTGTGTAGACAACTAGTGTGACAGAAGGAGGCGGCGGTCCATACCGGAGGCTGGACTGTCACTGTGCTGGGTGGGCGGTATGCGTGATGGCATGGCGCGGTGTGTCCATTGTATTCACTGGCAGGACAGGTGCACACATTGTCTTCTCGCCACTTACTGACATGCAGCGGCGTATAATAGATGGACTCGACGTCGGCGGCGGATCGTGGCGATAGTGCGCAGTGTGTGGTCCCGTCTATAGTTTTCATGTAGTGTACATTATGTGCTTGTTTGCTGTCGCTGCCGACTGATCACAAGAGTGCGTGGCGTTACGTCATCGATATTTAGAAATTATACTTGAATTGAAACCGGCGTCGTATGTCTGCTTTGAAATATCGAGTAGTTCATGAAGTTTGCAAAGCTTCAGAGTTTTCAGCTGTTATAACTATATATTGCTGCTGTTTCGATACACGTGTACGTGCAGTAAATACGTAAACGGAGCTATGGCTGTCGTTCTCTTGTCTGTTTTCGATTTCGATTCATCCACAAGTAACACGACTTTTTGCAGTTATAGGCCTATATAAAAGTTTACGTTAGGACATATTATTTCGCAGAACGGGACGACTTCACTTCGCAGTCAGTGCGTTTTCAGTCAGTTGAGGTCAAAATGAAAGTTCTGCGTATAGGTTTAACTGTCGTCTGGATTAAATAGCGCAGCATGTTAACAGAGACCGTGCCATGATGCCAGAGACCTGCATGTCGATTCGTTGTAACTTTACGCCTACACGGCAGACAACGTGTAGCTTATGTGTGCATGCCATCTGTCGCTGTGTGTAATGTCGATGTACATGCTATTACGAGTACGGGTGTCTAACATCCTTCATTCTCTTTGTTTGCACACTGGCTGCATGCGTCTATATACAGTTGTAAAAATGACCAGCATTTTGAACAACCTTCGGCGAAAGTCGAACCAGAAACTACTGCACATGAATGCCGCAGTAGTTTTTTTTTAAGTTTTGTCACTTACGTAAATCTTTACCCAGAAAAGCCGTTGCTATATAAGCTGCCTGTAAACTCGCTGAATGGCTGTGCAATGGTAGGAGATGTCTTGTTGCAGCAGAGCTTTTCCGATTGCTGTCCCGTAGTTCAGAACTCACTGCCTGATATAGCGCATCTCAGCGTCAACTTTTGACGCCACCATCTCGAAACGTGTCCTATTTCGGTACCGGGTCACCATTCCCAGGGTCCGTTATTCCTATGAGACCTAACCCTAGCCCTAACAGGGGTTGCGAACCTTGAACCGTGGGCGAACCATGCGAATAATGGTGAACCGTAATCTCTGTTTCATGGTAGATTCCGTAGCACTGCAGTCTCACCTGGTAGTAATGGCCACCGTTTAAAGCCACTTACTAATACTTACTTATATAACTTACTGTGTCTATGCATGCGTTGTAGCGTGGTGGCGTTGCTGCGCCTGCAGATTCATTGCTAGCTATGGAAGGAGTCACGTCTCTGCCTACAAGACCGTCGTCTTGCACAGTGCTTAAACCTCCTCCACCATACAGCTGCGTCGCACCCCCAACGGTCTCAGGTTACGGCGTCGATAGTTCAGCGTCGCTAAGCGGTTACAGTCATACGATCAACAACGGTATCGACGAAGAAGACGCCAAGTCGAAGCGTCGAACTCGTGTCTGTGCCAGATCGCCTGGAAGCGCTCCGCCGACAATGGTCGCCAGAACGCGCCGATATAAGCGGTCGTCGAGCGGCGTGGATCAAGCGCGCCGTCATCATCGTCTGCAGCAGTCGTACATGAATGCATCTCATCGTCAGGTAAACAGCGACTGTCACGGCTGGGCTTGCGTTGACTCGGCGTACGCGCCGACGGGTACCGACTACGCCGCCGCCGCTGCCGCTTGCCACTCTGCCGCCGAAGTGGCGTCGTGCCGGTACCAGACGACGACCGGCGTACGGCCACCGTACCGCCACGACCTACTGGCGGTGGTGCCTTCGATCGGGCCCGGGGAGACGGGTCCGGCGGCAGAACGGCTGAAGCAGATGGCGGCACACTATCAGCGACTGGCAGCGAGCGCAGACGGCGTTGACGGCGCGCAGTCGTCGTCGTCGTTCGGATGCTATGACGACAGGTACTCGTACGAGCTGTACGACGAGTTCGCGGCGCAGTGTCAGCGGTTCGCCGGCGTCCAGCCGCACTACCAGCAACAGTCGGTGTACTACGACACGCCCGGCTACTCGCCGATGGTTGCAGATACGCATGGCTACCTCACCGCGACGTATAACGGCCTGTCTCAAACGCCGACGAACGGTTCTTACGCTCTGGCAGAATCGGAAGCGATATCGCCGTCTCACGTGACCCCGCAGTTCAGCTACAGCGGCGGACTGTCGGAAACTGTCGGGTACTCTGTGTCTGACGGAGCGTCGAGGTTTATGACGCCGTGTGCACAGCAGACGACAACGTTGCAAGTGTCTTCGTCGTTGTATTCGAGTAGCGTTGCGTCGTCGCCATCTCAGCCCACCCTCGTGTCGACCGCCATCCAGACACCGATGTGTTTTGCCGCCGAGCCTCAGCGGTCGTCGGTAGACAATTTTCTCGACGTATACGACCCACTGGGCTCGTCAGCTTCGACTAGTACATCGAACTCGACGTCCCAAATCGCCGCTCGACGTGCAAATCTCACCTCGCCGTCGTCTTCATTCCACTCAGCGTCTGTCACGTCTCCGGTGTCGACACGGTCGTCGGCGTGGATGGTCGCCGGAGACTCTGGGGCTTCGTCGACGGCATGGTTGACTGGCCAGCTGGGCGTCGTCATGACGTCGCCAGACGTGGGCGCTGAAACAGCGGCATCATTCTGCGAGGCGGCGGCGGTGCCTCGTGGACTGGACAGCGCAAAGGCGGCGGTGGTCGTCGACGCTGAATTATTCAGCCGGCAATCGACCATCAGCGGAATTGAGCTTTATTGACAATCAGCGCGTACCGCAATGAAGACGAACGGCCGTCCGTCGTACCTGTTAATCGCGTTAAACTGCAGACGCTGCCGCCACCGCCGCGGCCGCTGCTGCTGATACTGCGGCTGGTCACCCGGGCGCTGCCCAGGCCCCGTCGACCACGTTGGATGCCTGCCGCAGCGGTGCAGTCCACGCTGTACGACTGTTGTCGCTAATCTGATTGATTGTGCGCTGTCAATCATGGACGCTGCGATGGATACCAGAGCATCATCCAACTCGTGATTTGAGGCGCGCGGCGCTAGGCCAACGTTCTTCTGCCGAACACTTGCAGCCGCCAAGTCCGTTGTTTTTATTTATGATCCTGTCTCTCTCTTTCTCTGGGTGGATTTGCCGCCTCCGAGATGACCGAAAGTTAGTCAAATGGGACGTGAAACTCTACTGCGGATGATGCGCTTCAGATGAATCAGTGCTCAGATCGGCTGCACGCGCTTTTAAAATTTATCTCAGCCTCAAATTTATTCCGTAATCCATTAGTTGTTAACATTATCAAAGTTCTGTAGTATTCTGACTGCGTATACATAATAGATCTGTGCTTTATCATTCTGATTTCTGAACTGTGCCAAACGCCCTAATATAGGCTATTCTCGTTTGACATTTGTTTAATGCATTTATTAAAGGGCAATTTCTTTCAGTTGATATAAGCACTTACACGGTTCATTAGTGATAGGCCTATTCGTTTACTGTTAGATATTACTGGTACGCTTATTCATAATTATTATCATTGTCTATATCTTTCAGTCAAGTTTGATAGAGAAATCAAACTACTGGTATGGTGTTGATTGATTAATATGTAATAAGTTATCAGCTAACTCCTACAACGTAGTGTGCTTACTGTAATAGCGTCCTAAATTGGAAAAGCTCAAATAAAACATTGTGTTTTAATGTAAAACTTAATTAAATCTTCGCCGGTAAAATGCGTTGCTGGTCACTGGTTATATAAGTTAAAGAAATATCAGTAAACTGTACGGTTTGACTGTGAACGGTGTCAGTAGGCTGTACAACTTATTTTTATGATAAAAATTTTGGCAAGTGCAGCCTGTTTCAGCTGATGTTTTCTTGTTGTTAACGTTCATTTAATAAATACAGTGATACAACTTCTGTAACGCATTTTCAATAGAAATATCTGGAAGCGTTCATCTTTCACAAAACACCAGTTCACCAAGATTAATGCAGCCCTATAATTGCCTGGATTTGAATACAAGGGAGTAAAAGTGTTAAGCAGATTTCACAATGGTACCAGGCCGCCATTCCCAGGGTCCGCCATTCCCAGCTTTCACAACCGCTATGGTTAGAGTTAGCCCTAACCATAACCCTAGCGATTGCGGACCTTGGGAGTGGTGAAAGCTGGCAGTGGCGGACCCTGGGAATGGTTAACCCTAACCTTCACAGCACTGTCCAAACCATGCAGATGAATCTTTTTTTACGCGGCCTTGAACAACTTAAGTGACTGTTGATACGGTGCTTTGCGGGCATTGACAAGTGGCATTCAATAACAAAAACCTGCATTGAATTTTTTTTGTAAAATTTATTACAAAAGTCGTACAGCTGTGGCGACTGGTTTTACTGGTGTTTCTAGTATCGTTAATTTTTATAAAAACATTTTTTGTGGTGAAGTGGACAATGAACATTGTGCACTGTTGTCTACATCAGATGTCATTTTTTGCATGGACGTCATAAAAACTGGTGACCATAACTGACAAAAAATTCAGCTCTCCATGGTAGCGATGATGCGACTATCGATAAAATTTTGTATGGACGATGCGTCAATCATGGCGTAATTTTTAGACAACGTTGTAATAGAATTGTAATGTGTACACTAAGCATAAAAGACACTTTTGGTCGACTAGTATAATAACACACACAACAACTGGCATGCATAGTTAAGTTTACGACATACTTACAAAATGGCGATGGAAACTACCGCAGGTAAAATGACGTAATAAAATGTCACCATGTGTATTTCAAAAATTTCGTAATGTTAAACGAGTTAGAGTTGTGGTCGGTAACGTGGGTTGCTTCTGCAGTGGTCGCTGTTAAAAATTTGCTCGTTAAATATAGGCCTGTGCTTCCAATGTGCTTTATGCCGCTTTCGCTGGCATAGTGTTAACCTCCATCTATGACACGGACGGACGGACGGACAGACAAACGCCGGGAATCGAATTTGGTGCATCTGTGACATCTGGTGGCAATAATTTTAATGAATTT
>Ga0056115_1001941_pt1 | contig 10299 bp, 7 predicted proteins | sample WorMetOlspDAHAB1_FD_77007 | JGI IMG/M metagenome (GOLD analysis project Ga0056115, IMG submission 77007) | Marine gutless worms symbiont microbial communities from Max Planck institute for Marine Microbiology, Germany - Olavius sp. DAHAB.1 ... | reverse complement strand
ACTATTATACCTACCTGTTCCGCCAGCGACTCTGTAGCCGCCTAACGGCATTATGGCGCTATATAAATTTCGTATTATTATTATTATAATTAAACTTGAATGGGTAACAGGACAGTCGCCGACAAACAAACTCGCGGTCAGTCTAGTCACAGACTAGTCAACTCGTGGAGAACTAGTCAACTCGCCAAAATGTTTGATTCAAAATTTGGAGTATATAATAGCTGTAAGTGTTATTTCGGACAGATTACACTATTTATATGCTGCCAATATTCAATAGGGTTAGAGTTATGGTAAGGGTTAGGTTAAATGTACAAACGTAATGTAGCAATTACATGACTTAAAAATTCGCTCTTGACGAGTTGACTAGTCCACGAGTTATCCAATCCGCGACTTGACTGACCATGAGTTATCCAGTGCGCGAGTTGACTGACTGCGAGTTGGTTTGTCGGCGAATTGTCCTGTAACCTTTGAATGATGTTACATTTTACACATATACAAACAATGATACCAATACAGTAAAAGCTTTGCACTAGTCATGACAGACGGTCAGACACTTCTGTTAACACTTCACATACTTTGATCTTATTTTTCCACTGACAATGTTATCATAATGAATGTTGTGTCTTCATAGTTTTTGAATGATTAATTTTTTGTCATGTTAGTTGTGTGTGTAAAACAATTAATCACCCAGTTAGCACATTTAATACACATTTAGGGCAGCATGTTGTTACCCGCTGTGTCATTTGCGTACGAGTTAGTGTCAGTGTGTCATATTGTAGAGAGTTGAATTTCTAAGAATAAATGGTGGGATGGACAATAATACAAATAAAATCTTTTGTTTGGATTATGCGCAGTTGCCATTTTCGTACTGTGCTGTTCTTTAACTGTTGATTTGTGAACGTGGTGTTGCTCGTATACTGTTATTACAGATGTGGTGTAAGTTGTTTGTGGTATTAATTTTTTTGTGATCGATGTTAATTTCTTACTGTGCTTAAAACGGGTCTATGTGTAACTTAATGTATAATGTAGTGTTTTCTTTCCCGGGCTCCCGGGATTCCTGGCCATTCTCATTCCCGGGAATTAAAATGCCACCATTCCCGGGAAAAACGGGAACGAGTCAAAGACAATTGTGCATTAAATGAGACACCAGACAGTGACTATAGCACGCTTAAACGGCGATTGCTAGTCAGTTAGCAGCATCAGGCAGGAGCACGCAGCTGTGTACAGTGTTGCAGCTTGCAGGACAGTCGGTTGTCACCCCTGCCTTCCAGGTCACGAGTCGCGACTAACGACTCCCTACTAGAAATCTGATATCACAAATGGCTCCTGCTTGCACCTGCAGCACTGCACTGCAACACTGGCCACAGCTACAACGGACAGTGCACAGCAGAGTGCAGGCTGCAGGGTGATTAAAGCGGAAATGGCCGTCTTCACCAGATATCACAAGCATATCGGTAGGCCTATCTGTTATCCATACCACCGACGTGCATGGAGGCCGAAGTGCCCAACGAGCGTTTTCTGCGGAGCCCCCAGCCTAAATCGAATTTGGTGCATTGTCACTTCAAAATATGCTGTCTGGTGGCAGCAGTTTCAGTGATTTTCATGAGAATCAACTGGCCAAAGTTCAACTTTTAAAAGTTGATTCTCATGAAAATCATCAGTTCGTGCAGTTTAAACAGTATTAAGGCACAGCACGACCAGGTGTTCTTTTGTTCTAACTTCTCGTCTGGACCACCGTTCCTTAGACACTCACTTCTGACTACTGACATTACAGCTTGCGCATTATGTACTGTGATGTGAACTTGCCACTGTGGATAACTTACAACAACTTTACCTGCGTAGTTTTGTTGCTTTTCATTTTCTTTATAGTTGACAAAAAATTAATAGTAACACTTGCGTGCAGCACGTTGTTAATAGATTTTTTCTGTCATCAGTCCCCCATAATATATGTCATTCCCGGGCACCCGGGAATCCCGGAAATGAGAACTGCCATTCCCGGGAATAAAAGTACACGTCCGGGAATGGAAACACTAGTGTAATGCATGTTGGTACAGTGAACCAGTGCAAATATTGTTCTGCTTTAGGTAATTGATATGGATAACCCAGCAGATGACAGGTCTTTCATTTTATCGTCCAACGATGTTGACAGCACTGACTTGCAGCATGTGGATGCGGACACTCGTGACCGGCTACAGGCACTTCTTGAAGCTGCAGGCAAGTTGTGATCTGTTCAGTGGCACCGACTCCATAGGGCATGGGGGACGTGCCCCCGACTTTTACAAATGGCTGGGCACGGGGGTGCACCATGAGTATAAGAACAGCCAATAAGAAACCAGCAAACTGTTCTGACCATCATGAAAGCAGTCACCAAAGCGACTAATTGTACGGTACTTTTAGAGCCAAAAAAGTGGAGGGGCACGACAAAAAAAAAATTTCTGGCGCATTGTGCCGGATCGGTGCCCCCACTTTCGTGTCGGACTGGTGCCCCCCCCCCACTTTCAAGTTCGTTCCAGCATTACTGGATCTGTTCACATTTGCGGGTTTGCACAAAATTTGTGGAACACGTTGGAAATGGTAAATTGATGATAGTAGTTAATTAGACTTTGAATATTTCCAGAAATGACAGTTAATTTTTTAAATTTTTGTTGTTGCTGTTGGTCTTGTGCAGTTTTCATAATATGACAATTGTGTTGATGTTTGATTGACTTTGAGGCTTTGGAGATTTTTTGTGTCGTTTTAATTTAATCAATATCAGCCAAATTGTTCCAAAATTGTGAAAATTGGGTACTTTCCTGTAACATTTAAAAAAAGAGGATATAATTGATCTCTCTGCTAGGTATATAGATGCAAAATGCAGGTAAGGCCTAACTATAATCCTGCCGAGATCCTGAATCCAACTGTTGCAAAAAATGGTATTGGGAATGCAGTGTTGTACCCCATCTGTGGAATCAAATTTTGTCCAATATCTGTCTTATTAATTATGTCCACCTGTGTTTCAGTATGTGCTACCAGTTTAATTTGTTACACAATGCTGTCATCGTGTGTCATTCTTTCACTTTCACTTTTCATACATCTTTTCCACGTCCCATAGCCTGTCCTTGCCAATAGGACTGACTGACCAGTTTTGTAACTGGCAGTCGGCCATCTACATTCTACATTTATCTGTTGATGTCATCACCAGACTTTTAAACTGTTATCACATATGCATATATTATGAATATCTTTTGTAGTATTTTATCTAGTGGGTGTTCACTGGAGACACTGATGAGTTTTTATGGCACTGGCTTGAGCATGGCTGGCGGCTATGAACAAATTAGTATTCACTCACCTTGTAGCTTTTTGACTTTCATTGAAGTGCAGCAGTAATTGGTAACTACTATTTTTTTGCAAAATACTGGTGATAAATTTCCTCCACCTGTACAACAATACTTTTGAGTTACTGTGATGTTTGTTCGATCTTCTGTCATTCACGGCCTCCCAGAAAGGTGCATGTGATCAGTATGTCATGATTGGTTTTAGCTTCACTTCTGTCATCAGTATGTTTTTTTGCTGATGGTTTTACAGAGAAGTTCGGTGCCAGCGACGAAGGCCAGTTGGTGATGCCTGATGCAGACATTGTCCGTCAGTTGACGTCAGTAAGCTATACATTAGATGGAGCGTCAGCCGTGTTGAATAGGGTTGCACCAGAATGTTTGGATCTGTCTTCCGACCAAAGCCAATCACAGTGGTGAGTGTTGTGACGTGTGGGTGTTAAAGTTATTAATCGAGTATCAACACAGCATGTTTTATTATCATTAAGCTGCACTGATGGTAGTCGCTGTAGTTCTCTACACTTTGTTTGGTGCTATATTTCTGTACGGTGGTCAGCAACTGCATTGGAGGCCGTAGTGGCTGCTAGGCAATTGGTTAGTCATGAACCACCTTCGAAGTGACCTAAGCTGGGTCACGTGGAGCATTAAACTCTACTCACAGTGTTTGATAAATTTGATTTTTAAGTATAACAGAGATAAAGAAGCCAAATTGACCTGTTGATACTGTGAAGCCTGATTCTTGTAGAAATGGTGTTAATGGGAAATTGTTTTTTTGTCGTGCTGATTTTTGCGTTACATTCGTTGCATCGATGGGTGTAGTGGCAGCATGGCGTCACTGACTCAGGCATGCACCAGTGGTAACGTAGAAGCCGTCCGTGTCCTGTTGAAGCAGGGTGAGCTGCGTGAAGGAGCTGATGACGGTGATAGCCTGCTGTCATTAGCTGCATCCGCTGGCTATTATGAGCTTTGTCAGGTTTGTGTGTCTTGTGATTTATACGCTTTATATCTTGCTGATTTTCATATTGTAATGAGTGCTTCAATCTTTTATATGGCTGATACCAACACAATTTGGGAAGAGACTGAAGTTTTTTTGTAGCTGCTGACATAACTGTTTTTGTGTGCATGCAACTCATGAATATTTTCAGTAGACCACTGTAAATTGCTGGACATAAACTATTACATTACGGTTGGATATGATGACATTGTTTTTTGCCTACCTAGGGACAAAATTGACACTGACGTCACTTTGTTTCAATTGCAGTGAAATGTGGAACATGGTATTGGGAGAGGGCATATGATGAATGTGAGCATTTACTGGCATCAAGCAAATTTCACAGCTTCCAAAACCACACACACATGCACCGCGTGTACCATGCCATCTGAGACATACAAATACTATATGCCTGTCAGTGGTTAACATCTAATCGATGTCGTATGACATATCCTGGATAGAATACATTGTTAATGCTGCTGTTTTATGGATAGTAAATATGTGAAGTTCATTTCTTACACTTTTTACATTTATTAACCGATTCTTAGTTATGTAAGTCTTAGGTTTTATTGTCGTATAATGTGTGCTATGTCATACAGAAATAATGAAATTCTGTTGTGAGTAGTTTAGTTTGGTGACTGCCAGTTCCAATAGCATTTAGGATTGTTACATAAATTACATTTTTTAGTTTTTTTCAACATTGGCATTCGAGTGTGTTCCATTGTCGTGGTGCAGATGTTGATATCTATGAAGGCTAACATTGAAGACAAAGGAGTTAAGGGTGACTGCACTCCACTGATGGAAGCTGCTAATGCTGGCTATGTCGACATTGTTCAGCTTCTTATTGATAATGGTGCTGATGTCAATGCGAAGTCAACAGCTGGTGAGACTTGTGCTGGCGTTCTGAACAGTTTAATCATTTTGTTGTTCTGTAAAAATAGATTGGCAAAACTTATTGTTATTGGTAGTTTTGTCTTAATGTCACTTTCTGCAGAACATGTATGCTAGGCACTGCTACTTGTGACCAACTGTGTGTCCAAACCACATTTGAAAACTAAATCTTCTCAGGTCAGACAAGCCTATAGAGAGACCATGAATATGGCATTATGATTATGTTGACATCAAGGGACCATTTGACTCCTTGATTAGTTGCACAGTGGTGCTGATGAAGTTTTTGTACTTGTAGCTCAGAAGATTTTTACCGACATGGCTGCTTTGTTTACTGACTGTTGTATCGTTAGTGGGTAACTGAGCAACTTCATCATCTTCATTGCCGTTTGGAAGGATGCCAGTTTCCTGGCTTCAGACTCATTTGACATTGCCAGTGACAGTTCTTAACCACTGTGTTCCTTCCTTGTACAGCTCGTGATGTCAAAGTTTTTCTTGACTGATTCACTAACCAGTCTGCCGCGGACTGTGGTCTTTCCTGTTGCAGTTCTTAACTAGCTTAATAAATTTGCTGGTGGGTGAGCTGTCAGAACTTGGCCTGCAGAAAAACTGGCACTCAAGAACTGTTTGCATCTCAGTACTGTATTATCTAAATTGGTGGATTTTCCTGATTATCAGTGTACCTCTATGGGATCTTTACATGCTCATGGCATGTTGCTGCATATTGTGATAAGTGATAAAAAAAGTAATGTCCTATAAAAAAAGTTCTGTATTTTGCTGACTTCTTGTCTGATCTTGTTGGGTGTTACATCTCGTTTAGTTATTGTCAGTTTTTGGCTGTCTGGATGTTTTCTTTTCCGAGTTATGGACGTTCTTGCAGATGTGTTGATAGACAAATGAAAATTGTAGTATGTATAACAAGGCTTACTACTATATGGTTGCATAGCAACAACATTAACAACTTATAAGTTGCTGGAGCAGACATTCAATACCCAGTGACTGTGTGAAGTTGCTTAATGTTGATCTGCAGTACTTGGAATGTGCTGACGACTGCATGGTTTATTTTGTGTGTGTGCGTGTGTTAGGCAACACGGCGTTGCACTATGCAGCATGCAGTGGTCACGAGGATGTAGTTCGTGCGCTGGTTCAGGCTGGAGCTCAGGTGGAGGAGCACAATGAGAACGGCCACACGCCTCTCATGGAAGCTGCCAGTGCTGGCTTTGTTGGCGTCGCTAAAATATTCCTATCTGCTGGTGCTGGCATCAACACACACTCAAATGAGTTCAAAGAAAGTGCACTGACACTTGCCTGCTACAAAGGTATGTGGAGGTTTTCTGTGCACGTAACACTGAATAACTGTTTTTTATTCGTAATCATTTATTTGCTTCATTTGTATTATTATTTACACATCCCATAGCCATGTAACTTGTGCTACAAAGTACTACAAATGCAATATATTAGTATTTTGGAATAGAGAACAGACGATTATCAGATCGGTATCGCATCGGAACCGATACTGGGTGTATCGAATGTATCGGCTACTGTTGTATCGGCCGATATTACGTGCATCACTGCAGGTTCAGCAGCTTTTAACAGGTCCCATTACACAGCAGATCAAAGTACATTCGCGCCCGTCACCCGCTGCACACGGGCGCGCCATTGATCCACGATACGGGAGAGGGTTGGAGGGGTGGGAGGAGGGAGACTGTAACCTGATACCAGCCTCCCCGTGACACCAAGACATTGCCGTACTTGGTCTTGGCCACCAGCGACAGATGACGCCGCACCCCCTCCACCAGCATGAAGTGATAACAACAGTCTCAACTGTCAATCATACTACAAATTAATGAGTCTTAAAAGTGACTAAGCGCCCAAGTTGGTGTGTTGCTAATGGTCTACATGTTTAGCCTTGGATGGAGTGTGCCACCCATTGCGTAAAATAGCGGCATCTCTAAACGACCTGCCTGGTATAATGATATAAGTGGCTGGGTCACTAACACAAGGAGTACTCGTATCGGTATCGGCCATTGTATATACTCGAATACCCGTATCGGATCGTATCGATGCGTGCCCGTATCGTCCGTTTTCCATTTTTTTGAATCAGCAAAAATGTTAACATGCATGATAGGAATGTTACTGTGGTATATGCTTTGCCCTGATACCCAGTGATTAGGTCACATAAGTGTTCTCCGTGCCTTTTAATGTAGTATCTAGAACATGTGCTTGAATTGAGGCATTTAAAAAAAATAATGTGTTGTAAGATTTATGCCAGTTTTATTACATTTTAATTTTTTATTCTTTTAGGAAAGAGTGAGTTAGGCAATATGAATTACAGTTAATGTTTGTGGCAAGTTTCTGGTGTCAAGTTTTGAATGAATCACACAAGATGAGATTGAGCATTTTTTTGCTGTGCGTATATTCATGATTACGCCTTAGTGAATGAGCATTTAAAATTTAGTTTTCAAATGCCATGAATTGTCAGGAAAAAAATTAAATTGTCTTAGAAGGAGTGATGGATGACCACATTTGCTGTTGAAGATGATTTTCAGGTTAGCCAGGTGGATGCCTCTGTTATTCTGTTTTGTATAACCATGTAAAATAACAATCAACCTTTGTAGAATTGTGAAGTGTTTGTGGGTTAGATTGTTTGTTCATATTGACTGATTGTGTTAAACTAAAGGTCATCTTGAGATGGTGAAGTTTCTGCTGAAGGCTGGAGCCGACCAGGAACACAAGACAGACGAGATGCACACGGCACTGATGGAAGCTTCCATGGATGGTCACGTGGAAGTAGCAAGGCTGCTGCTAGATCACGGTGCACAGGTGATACAACCACTCATCACTAACGTCTGTTGCCAGTCGTACATACACACTGCATTAGGTCTCTGGTAAATGCGGACTTTGAACCTGCAGATCATACAGTTAGTTATAATGCAGATGTTAATGCAGACAAAACCCTAACTCTAACTTTAACCCTCTTTACCATTGTGTGATCTGCAAATTTGCAGTCCATATTTTATCGAAGGCCTTAGACTTCAATCAGTTAATCAGCGAACGTGGATTTCTGTTGCATCTCCTGCAAGACATGGACAGAGTTGCTTAGCAGCTTAACAGTGTGATGTGAATGTACAAAAGATGGCAGATACATTAAGCAGTATAAAACAGGAAATGAAAAGAAAATAAAAACTATTAAAACAACAATCATATTATTATGTGTTTATTTGAGCAACACCTTAGCTCGGCCCATAAGATGATATTCAAAGGTGGAGGCTATGGCAGAACTTTGTAGCTCTATTGCTGCCCTCAACAATAGTGATAGTAATTTTCTCCCATTCTGGTGAAATCTTCTACCGTAATATAAATTGAACGATGCAGGCCAGATTGCTTTGTTCGCGTAGGTGAACATGCCAGCAGATAGTTTTGAGTCGCCGTTGACACTAGCCGCGTGTGGTGGTCACGTTGAACTGGCCAACTTGCTGATCGAGCGAGGTGCCAACCTGGAAGAGGCAAATGACGAGGGATACACGCCGTTAATGGAAGCGGCTCGTGAGGGTCACGAAGAAATGGTGGCGCTGCTTCTTGCGCATGGTTTGTGTTGTTAGTTTTGTTTGCCATGTGAAGCAGGCTGATGCAGTCGGTCCATTCATTGCCTTCATTAATTAGTCACTTAGTTTTCTATTTAATTAGCAGGATTGTGCAGAAATGCACTGCATTCATTGTTGTCCCATTTTCATTGAAAACTTAGTTGTTGTAGATGGATGTGGATTCATACTGCTAATCGCAGATCGTCTTTGATGATTTAATTGGACTCGCGTTCCATTATTGGTATAGAATTGAAACAGTTGTCATCAAAGTTTTATGGGGTTCTTTTCTTGTTACATGCTATAGAGGACAACACCGAACCACTTCCTTGTTTATTTTGATGGTAAATTTAACGTAGTTAAAGTGGTTGATTCATGCTTCTTGACCTTTGTTAACCGAATTTTTGCATGGCCATTTGAGGCAGGGTGGGCAGTGGATGTGTTGGACAGTTTGGTTATTTGTCTTGTGATGAATGACAGGTGCCGACATCAACGCGCAAACAGACGAGACGCAAGAAACAGCTCTCACCCTTGCTTGTTGTGGTGGATTTCTGGAAGTCGCCGATTTCTTGATAAAAGCAGCAGCGGCCATCGAACTTGGCTGTTCGACACCATTAATGGAAGCTGCACAGGAAGGACATCTCGAGCTCGTCAAATACCTCCTGAAAGCAGGTATGCACTAGTTTACATCAAATAAGTTTTATTAAATTGTATACACTGCAGTCGTTTGTTGGTATGCCACTTGATGATTGGTTTTATAATAATAATAATAATAAGCATATTTGTATAGCGCCATAAGGTCGTAACTTCAGAGGCGCTTGCGGCAGTTGGTTGTGTGTGCTAGCCAAAGTACCTAAGAAATAAGAATGTTTATAGCCTAGATTTGAATATAGACAATGAGTCGCTTCCAATGACAGACGCAGGAAGTGATTTCCAGACAGACAGCGTGGCACGTCGAAAAGAACGTTTTGCGAAGCCGGTACGAGCGAACGGTTGGATGAGCAGTGGCGTAGCCGACGAGCGTAGTGTCCGTGCATTGACGCGGCGGTTGATGCATTGGCTGAGGTACTGCAGTACAGACGTGTTCACAGTCTTGTATGTCAACACAGACGCCTTGTAGTCAATTCTGTGTTGAACCGGCAGCCAGTGTAGTTGACGCATCAGCGGTTTGGCATGGGGCCGCCTCAGTGCTGTGCATGTGAACTTGAGTGACTTGTGTTGAATTGCATTTTTGGGAGTGCTCTTTCATCCACCCACCCTCTCTGATGCAAATTTTACACAACACTGTTGCTGTCTTCATGGCAGTTAACTTTCCGAGATGAACAGATGGGTATACTGCATTTATAGCAACACTACCAGAACAGTATCTACACTCTTCATAAAGAGTCTATAGCTGTTTTGTTTTCCAAACACCAGCAGTTAATTTCATTTTTGCAGCTTTTCTTTTTCATTTGTTTTGTAGTATATGCTGTTCATACCAAATAAACTTGGCCGTTCATGTCATAATTCAGTAAGGCTGGCAGTATGT
>Ga0056115_1001939_pt1 | contig 10306 bp, 4 predicted proteins | sample WorMetOlspDAHAB1_FD_77007 | JGI IMG/M metagenome (GOLD analysis project Ga0056115, IMG submission 77007) | Marine gutless worms symbiont microbial communities from Max Planck institute for Marine Microbiology, Germany - Olavius sp. DAHAB.1 ... | reverse complement strand
TGGCAGCAGTGCATACATATACAAAAATGCAGAATATACATAAAATAAAGACAAAATATGATTCGAAATACTATTTAAAGCATAATTTATACACTCAGCATCTTGCTAAAATGTGAACTGCCTACATTTGGTTACACTTAGGTGCGAAAAAAGCTATCTATCAACCGGAAAATGTTTGAAATGAGCTGCACTAGTGAACAACCAAAGTCGTTGCTACTTGTCAGTTGAAATGACAAAATTTGTCCGTTGAATATGGCGACAAGATTTTTTATGCAATTAACTTTTTCTAAACTATTATGCAACATTGCACAGATACATTAATGTCAATGTCAAACAGTATAATGTTGGGGAAAACATAACAATTTACAATTGTGCTAAAAGTCTATCAACTATCAGGCGGCCAAACTGCCGACCAAAACATAGTGCTACCAACATGTATTTCTGGAACAGGATGTTCTTCTTTGTGACTATGTCGTTTTCCAGCTGGAGATATTCAACAGCCTCATTCTTCACCGATTCCAGGTTGTCCTTTTCCGCCTCGACCGCCTTCACGCGGTTCAACTGCGTACAACATTCACACGCGATCCACAACAACTTAGCAGATTAACAACATAACAACGCGCTTACATAAGAAAGGTAACGTTATCCTACTTTTCGGCAAGTGCAAGTCGAAAATACAGCCAGTACGAATGAATGACAGTATCAAACACATATAGCAAATGAAGTGCGTAAGATATGCGACGGAATTCGGTGACATCAACAAACAATTTCCAATGGCTCGACAGTGACTTGTCCAGCTACCAAAAGACATCTCAACGAAAATGGCAATGCACGCCAAACACGATTTCCTGGTAACAATAAGGAGTAACTAATTTGTGCACAGACACACAAGATGCTGATCACAATCTGTAAATGAATAAGTAGGCCTAAATGGCATACATACTCGTCGATATATTTCTGTGTTATGTACACACACACACACACATGCTTGAGCACCTTTTCAGCACGTAATTCATTGAGCTCGTCGACTCGCTGCGACAGAGATGAGATGGGCTGCTGGTAGCGACTGCTGCCGATAATGTCCTCCAGGAACTCCAGCATCCCGTCCTCATGCTCGTTCACAGCCTTCGGCTTCATCATTGCTATCTGCTCCACTTCGCCCTAAAAACAACAACACGCCATCACGTATTGGGTCTAAAACACGGTGAAGTGGCTTTTTTGGTTAGCTGACAATACCGCTTTCTCCTGCCTGAAAAGCACTACACAGCCTCAATGCGCTGAAAGTGCTGTTAAACCCCGATCAATTGTCAGCCTGGTCATTACTTGATGTAGGCCCATGATGTGAAAACAAGTCCAACAATTAAATGCATCTCACACAACAGAAATACCAGAATGAGAAGTGAATTACGATACATAATCCTGCCTATAATGGAGTAAGAATCGTTCAGACGCGCAATAAGAAAAAAAAGTAGCCGGTAAAGCAAAAGGTTGGAGGTTAAGGAAGGGAGTACAACATTAAGCAAATAAGAAAAAGACTTCTGGTGAGAATCTTGGACCACGGTTAAAATTTATTTGCAGCTTATGCAAAATATACACACACAAATATTTACAGCAGAAAGTGACAAAAGTGGAGTTAACAAGACAGACACATAAAAGAGAGAAACAGAAAACCATGACCGCAAATGTAGGCAACCATGTGTCACGTCACTGAGAGCAGCATTGAGCAATGAGCACTCTGATAAAAAGAAATTCAAGAAAGCCATTGTTGAGAATCAACTGACCTGCAGAATGAGAAATCGATTGTGGTCGAGGTCAATACCACACGAACGAAGTACACTAGCGACATCCTTATACGTCACCTTACGGCCGTCAATCTGCACACGGCAATATTGACAGCTCTGCAGAGAAATCCATGCTGCACGCTCAGTTTCACTATGCTACACATACTCAGGTGCCACTTCTAAGACTGACAAAATTTAACAACTCTTCTGGTATAAATTACCTGACTTTTGCAAGCAAATTTTTGGTTATGAAATGCACACTGTATGTAACAAACTAAGCTTCTTCACACAAACCGCCTTGTAACTGTAATTCTCCCCATTAGTTAATGAATAGAACGTATGGAATTCCTACCGTTTAGTCAACCTAAACCTTGTTTGTAGAAAATAAAATTAGGCAAAAAAATCACATTAATAACTGCTGGCAAATAGAAGTTACAAATTTTCCAAGACAAGAAAATCGCATGACCTTTTCCTGAATTTTTGCCTTCTCCCAGACTTTTCCGTCACCGTTTTTGAATTCCTTGTCTTATCCATATTTCCTAATTTTCCAGAAAACGTGGTATCCCAGCATATAAGGGTAGTAAAAATGGACAAATGCTGAATGAAACAGCAACGAATGGTTTTCAAACCACAGCGACATTGTCAGCTGACACAAAAACGTTTTCAAAATCACTTCCGACCAGTCCTGCGGTGGTGAATTGGTTGCCCAAGCAGTAGTACATGCTGGTCAGGTCACACGCGGGCAAGGCCTGTTCTCAGTTTTACCGTCGCAACAAATATAAATTCGACAGGTCTTTCTTCTAGCATTTGCACCACGACATTAACTAGCAAAGTTATCCAAAATGCACCACCACTGTGAACATTCAAGCAGCACTTACATCATCACACTAACAAAACCACTCTGTGTATTAAAGAACGGTCTGCCTGTGCAACTTGAGAACCAGTCTAGTCTGGGTGGTGGAAAGGTACAAGCACTCGACCATTTGGCCTCGCATCGTCAATCCAAATAGATATAGTACAAGATTGCTGTGCCAACCTACGAAGTACTCCATGGCACTGCGCTGCCACAGTATCTGGTATGGTGGTACCACTCACCTGTGTTGCTAATGTGTCAGACTGGTGCACACTGCAATCTGCTGCTACCAACCATTTTGCTGTATCGGCAGGCAAGCCTCTCTGGTTGCCGCCGCCAAGATCTGGAATGCACTGCCAGCTGCTGTTTCAGCATAATCCGTCAACTTGTTCCAGCATTGACTTAATACCTTTTGGTTCCAGCTATCTTTCAGTGGCTTGAAGTAGTCATTATTACACAGGCCACTATAAAGTCACTGATTGATTGAATGCATATGGCTGAAAGTATGACAGCATTCAACATTAACAGCAATTATGACACAAAGGCGGGTCCCACGTTCAAACACAGTGAGTGAGTGAGTAGAGTTTAACGCCCCTCTCGACACAATATAGGTCATTTCGGAGGCGGAGTTCAAACACAGACCAACGAAGAATATGGAACACGCATATGTGTAGGTAACCTTGTAATATGAGCTGTTGTCTTTGAATGCCGTTCTCGAGACAGAAAACTGCGAACCTTCAACCACTTCGTAGTTGTCATCACCAACCTGCCAGTGCCAGCACACCTGTCGTTACTATGGCAATAAGATCAGGTCACTAAAGCAAGCAAAATTAATGTAGCTTACGTTAAACAAATCTGGGGATAAGTGGAAAAAGTGGGCATCAAAGCCATGATGGCATCCCTCACGTCAACTCGCAGTAGGCTCACATCTTTTAGCATCGCTTAATTTTTATTTTATGTTATTCTGTTCTTGTTACTGTGTTGAGCCTTCTCCGAGTCGACATGTGGGGACGAAATCATAGAATGCTCAGTACATTACCTTGAACAGAAAAGTTAATCTAGTGCAATAATGCCACTTTCAAAATGCGTGCACAGAATATCTTTGCTTTTATTCTGCTGTTTGTTCTCACTTCAGTAGTTCCGCAGCACAGCATTAGATCAAAAAATCTGGTGATGTGTTGAGACATTATCAACGTTCAAGAGTTATGACCATATAGAGAAACAACGACGTATCTAGTACTGGTGGTGTTACAGATATTTAAACTTGTTCTCATTTCTGTAGATTATCAAAACTTGTTATAACGTTGCAGAAAGATGATGCTGTTAGTAATAAAGTATTTTTCAGGCAAAAATATTTTATTGTTTCAATGAAAAATTACAATTTGTGTGTAGCGGGGTGGTTTTCTGTGTCGCCTGCATATTCAACAGAACAGAGGACACAGTTGTGTACATACACCGTGATCGATGATCTTCTGGAAGTGCACACTAACTGTGCAGCTGTCAATCACTAACTGCTGATCGCTAGAGTGGATCAACACACTGATCTTCTTCGACCTGATCTTCGACGCTCGATATCCAAACACAAACAGCATGGAGTCGATGACATTCGACTTGCCACTGCCATTCGGACCAACAATTGCTGAGAAATTCTGAAATATAATCACAACAATAGTTACAATATAGCCATCGGTGTGGTGCATTAGTGAAACTGAGGAGAAATGCGGGACAACAGCATTCCCCTTCCAATTTTCGAAGGGAACATTTTCCCCTAGCTCAGATGCCCCGATCAGTGGACAGGCATTTGAAAACATGTCAGAATGCAGAAACACCAACACATGCCCCTTTAAAATATAAAACCCAAAAAATTTTCTGGGGAGAGGGCCCATCCCCTCCCCTGGAGACCCCATGCCCTCAGCACCTTTGGTGCTTGCTTCCCTACATCGTTCCGTTTTGTCTGATTTTACAATTTGACCGCTGGTGTCATGTTGCCGCAAGCACTCACTTCTAGCATTGGAAATTTGTCAAGTGCTGTTGCAGCAGAAACACAGAACTATCACTTTCAGGTAACCATCATGTTAATTTCCATTTTAGTTTTTGTTTTTGATGGTTTTACTTTTGCTTTAATCATGTGCTTTCTTCTTGTGGTGGGTGCAGTAGAAATGTTAATGATATGACGATGATGATGATATATAAAGTATAAAAACCTAAAGAATCAGAATTACGTAGAAACAAACTTGTTTAAAAATAAATGCATTAAGAGTTGCTTCAAAACAATTTGACTGGTCCAGCATATTCAAAGGCATGTTCAACGATTCATGTACGAACCCAGGAAATGCACAGTCACGAAAGTAAACAAGTGGATTGCTGTTACGTTATGTCGGTCTGTGTTGCTTTGTGATTCATCAGCAGCATTATAGTGTAAGATATGCTAGAGATTTTCTGTTTGCCAGGCAACAAAAACACACTATATGTGATTTGGCAAAATCCTACACCAGAACACGCATATTGTTCAACAGTATTAGCGACAAAAACGGAAACAAGCCTTATGAAATGGTCCGAGGGTTTGTACTCCAGCATAAGACTTGAAGTTTTCGTTGACAATTTTAGTGATCATGAGTCGAGGGCCAGTTCCGTCAAACGACATGGCATTCTCAGGCGCTGGTGGCACCTCAATCGGGGGATAATCTGAAACACATCAGCCATACAACTCATTACATCTATATGACCACACTGCCTTGGTCAGCAAAACGTGGACCACGTGCAACAGTAGGTTCCCTGCCCTAACACTCCAAAGTTCATTTCTCAGCTACACAAACAACTGGTGCACATGTGGGAGAATCAGTGTTGACAAGGGTAATAATAGCCACAGGGTAAGGCGACTCACAAAGACTTTTCAAAGACCACTGGAAAGCATGTTAAGGTCAAGTTGATGTTGTCATAGACTTCTAAGTGCCATATGACGTCAGTCGATCAATGGCAGACTCGTCTGCAGTCTGTAGACATTGTAAACTGTCGTCAAGTTTGTCAGAGAGCAGGAGTCGATGATTTGTGACATTGTCTGGATGCTGCCAGTCACACATTTCATTGTCTGTCGGATCTCATTACTTTCAGCAAATGCTGCAATAGCCTGGTCCTGCCTGGAAATGGTTCCTAAAATGACAACTGGTGTCAGGGAAGGTGGAAAGTAACTACTAGAAACTACCACGTTTTTCTGCATTCTGCACCGCAAAGATAAAAAGCAATTGCGAAGTTCAACATTCTCTGGTGCATTGCAGTACTTCTAACTGAAGCTTCCCCAGGCACTGCTCGTAGTAATTACATCACAGATCACAGAAAAGTACTTATATCAACCATAAGATGCACACACAAACTACTTCTTCAGTCGATATTTACTTTCTATTAACTGAGTTATAAATATTTGGTCAAAAAATTATTGGTACTTTTCTGCAAAATACGCAATTTAAAATGCAACTTTTTTACGTAATGAGTACAAACGTTATCTTTATCATTCTGATACAGATGACTAACGACTATCAGTATTTTAATTGAATAGCACGGTTGACAACAAAGTCGATGTCGTATCAACATTTTACTTACCGGGAATACCACTACTGGTAACTCCATCTGAACCAGCAGCTTCCTCCATCCTGTGAATAAAAACAACAGAGCAAGTACCGTAAAATCTTGACCATTAGCCGCACTTGTAGATAAGCCGAAGGCCCAAATTATGTGTCAAAAGCCCGGTAAAACGTTAATTCCTATAGACAAGCCGCAGGTGTACTTCGTGGGTGTTGTCAAGTGCGTCAATAAGGTATGCTTACAGAGATAATGCATTTAGCGCAGCCCACTATTTAGAATGTGCGTCGCTAAGGTGAATGAATCTGTGCACCTGAATAGCGTGTGAAATTTAATACCACCTACTGCCCGACCGACCGACCGACCAACCGCCCGCGTACCCTGGGCTGACCATCGCGGGCGGGCGTGCGGGTGGGTTGGATCATCCAACCCACCTGCACGCACGCCCGCGATGGTCAGCCCAGGGTACGCGGGTGTTGGATCGAGAAGCAGACTGAAGCACAGCGCTGGTGAAGGGTAACTTCGACGAATTTCATAATCAGTGGTTAACGCATTGACACAGCTACCAAATAGCTGATTTATTTAACTGTCGACATCACTGGTTTCAACCACTAACTGCCCGAAATTGCATTTTGCTAGTTCAGTGTTGCGGTTTTACAGACTGGAAATATTTGTAGTAGAGTTTGTCTTATAGATAAGCCGCATCCCAACTTCAGGTCACCAAATACAGGTTACAATCGTGCGGCTTATCGTCGAGATCTTATGGTATACAACACTACTTAATACCTCCACTAAAAGAATAGTAGCTGTCAATAGTTAATATGTGGTCTTTCCTTATGAACAAAAAATATGGTGTTGTTTCTGTTCCAGAGTAATGAAACATTTCACATAGGATCTAAGTACGGTAGCAAAAGAGCTCATTCTCTTTATGACCTTTGACCCAAGACAGAACTTAATGTTGTTTTCCCCATAAATTATATGGTGTGGCCAGAACTTTTCCTTCAGCATCATCATCATTTCATGGGTCCTTGACTATAGCCTGGTCTCAGTTGAGCTAACATTTATTTTAAGACCTTTTAAGATACTCTCTAGTGCTTCCGGCTATGTTGTAACAGTAGTTTGGCTTCAGACGCTTCGCCCAAGGACCTTTACGCCACACAATTAGTACGATGAACAGTTACCACAGAATCCCCAGACAAACCAATTTGTCGTTAATTAGTTTGTGGACTGGTAAACTCGTGTACTGGACCAGACCATGTGAGTACAGAGCGGCAATTGAGTGGAGCAGAAACTGAGCTCAAATAAGGCTGAAACTGAGTGGAGTGGAGTGGAGTGCCGAGCAGGTGTCAAAAAATTGAGTAGTGTGAGGTTGCTGGAGCAGAAATGAAGCATTGAATGCGAGTGCCGTAAACGGAGCAGGAAACTGACTCGTAAATTTGCAGCTTCTGCTCTGCTCACGGTAACCGGGCAATTCGCCGACAAACCAAGTCACAGTCAGTCAAGTCGCGGACTGGTCAACTCGCCAAAATTTTTGATTTAAAATTTACAGTAAATAATTGCCATAAATGTGATTTGCAGTAAATGACACTATAGAACACTTTCAATAGTCTATAGGGTTAGGGTTAGTGTTAGGTTTTTGTTTAGTGTACAAGTTGTTTATACGTATCCAACTGGTAGTTCTAATTACCGCATCGGACCACATCGGACGGCATCAGGGGGCATCGGACTGCATCGGAGTTTCATAGTTTACCACATTGGACTAAATCTAAATACATCAGACATTCTCAGTACCACATCGAACCCCCAAATGAGCTGAACAAGTTTTAAAGTTGTTTTGATTAGTAGTAAAAACAAGGTTGATTTGTTCCATTTTATACGACTCATATTTTAGTAGTTGCTAAACTAATGCAAAAAAAGTTATAGAAGCACATGCCTGCAACTATTTTCTACATCTACTTCTATGTCTATTGTCTACGGGATCGTACTAACAATACGGACATAGGAACAGGTCCGCATCGGACTAAATATAGCTAAATCGGATGCTTATTAAATGTGGTTTAAAAAAGTAAACTTGTTGCATACTACGAAGCGACGGTGTGCTTGGACTTTTATTGTATCGACACAATACCGGTATGTATATGAAGTCAAATTAAAAAAGATGTAGTCAGTCACGATTACAAATTGACTGTTCTTAATTAAAGTACTACGGTACTGCTACAATATTTTGAGTAAATAATTGGTCTTTTCTGACTAGGTAATAGTCCAGATAAGCTCCGCCACACCAGATCTGTTGCTTATTCAGTAGAACTTGTTGTGCTGAATAAGCAACTGATCTCGGGTGGCGGAGCTTATCTGGACTGTTACCCTCCAATGAGGTCCAATGTCCCCCCAATGCGGTAATTAGACCGACCCGTATCCAACAGGACAAAACAGCATCATTAGTGTTCAAATGCTGGAATGGCAGCACAGGGTCAACTTCTGGGTAACAGTCTAGTTTAGGTGCACCGGGTCTGCCTAATTATCGAAATCCACGAAATCCACTCCAAAATCCACAAAATCCAACGTCTGACCGCTGAAATCCACGAAATCCAACTTCTCCAGCAATTGCTAAATATCGAAATCCACGAACTTCACTGGGAAAAATCGAAATCCATATAGTGTGTGTGTAATTTAATCGGCGAGTGCGGATCTATTGTTAATTGTATGTACGCATTGCATGGTTGACTTCCTTATCCTGTATTATCAATGTGTGCCCGCCTACATGTGCAACTTAGCAGGATGCGCTCCATTTATGTCAGCCCAATGTTGCCTTCAATCGACGTCACGCTATCGTGTGTCATAATGGAAGTAATAACAAAACGATTTTTTGTTACACGTTAAGATGGTCTTTTTACAATTTTATTGTAATGTGAAAATAGGCCAACGACAAGGCCTAGCAAGATGCCAGCCATCCACCGCCGCCTCATCGAGGGGCCACGTCATTGCCATGACAATATTCATCTTTAATTCGCCAAATAGCAGCCAAATGAATAAAACAACAATAAACAAACATACACTATGGAAAAGCAACATATAACGACAGAGACATTAATTATAATTAATCTCCATTTGAGATGAAAGTTAACAGCTAGATTTAGCCGAAGAAAATGTTTCAGTATATAAGAAAAGATCTTTGTTCTTATACCATTCGCCTGATGAGCAAATAATAATGAAGACATCACATAAAATAAACCATAAACAGCTATCGTGTCCAGTTACGACATCAGTTGACCTTAGAACAACAGTTGTTTAGTTCTGGCACTCCGAGGCCTAGAATGCTAGCCGGGTTTCCGGGCAGTGCGTTTCGTTGCTGGCGAACCGGAACGGCATCTCTAGAAATGTAAATCAGCAGTCGGGTGTGGTCCACTTTTGGACGCGCCCCAGGCATCTCTGAAGTTTGCACACTTGTGGATTTCGATATTTAGCAACTGACACGAAAGTTGGATTTTGTGGATTTCGTGTTATTACGTGGATTTCGGGGTGGATTTCGCTAATTAGGCAGACCAAGGTGCACCAAATTAGATCTGATGCTTATTCAGCAAAACAAGTTCTACTGAATAAGCGACAGATTTGAGGTAGCGCACCTAAACTAGATTGTTACCGAGTTCTGGACTGAAATCCAAAAATCCAACATAACTCACCTATGTTATCCAAATCCAGCAAGCAGTACGGTATGCCACGAAGCCACGCCCACAGCACCGTCGATGAATACAATTACAAAATTTAACTGTGCAATGGCACTAAGCGCTGCTCAAAGTGAACGTAAAATGGTAATTAAGAATTTTACATTACACCGCATACGCAAATATTTATACTAATTTAAAATCAACTAATGAATCACTGAAGTTTTGGCAAACACAAACACTTGTCAAATCATAAACAAACCGCCAAATCTTGGTTGCCAACCATATTCCCGATATTGCATAATTTCCACCATTATTAAGGCCAAATGGACTTCAAAAGTGCCAACCATAAAAGCAAAGCAAAGCAAAGCAAAGTTGTAAAAACGGGTGAAGGCCGAGCATAGGCGTACCCAGGATTTTACAATGGAGGGGGT
>Ga0056115_1001938_pt1 | contig 10307 bp, 3 predicted proteins | sample WorMetOlspDAHAB1_FD_77007 | JGI IMG/M metagenome (GOLD analysis project Ga0056115, IMG submission 77007) | Marine gutless worms symbiont microbial communities from Max Planck institute for Marine Microbiology, Germany - Olavius sp. DAHAB.1 ... | reverse complement strand
CATTGCTTTTTGTTCACAATGGCCCTAATATGGATGGAGCCAGCTCCTAACCCGCAGCAACGAGGAAGGAGCAAAAAACTTGAATGGGGCTCATTTAAGTTTGATACGCCAGCGCCACAACATGAAGGGAAATGACTCAACTGACCAGGGTAAAACAAAACATACATGGACATAAACATAAATCATGCAACCCAAAAAACACAAAAACCAACTCACGGCCCAACCGAGCTGTGTGAACTGTTTCTGTTAACTGTGCCCATTGAAGAGGTAGCACGTTGGCAATATATAAAACAGTTCTGATTATATTCCCTCTTAACCTCCAGATAATCACCATAACTTTAGATGTTGTCAAATGGAGGCGAGGGGGAGATACGTAGGATATGTGACTATATTATATTTAGTTGAATGTTCACCCTGCATGCTGTTTAGTAGTAGGGTTAGGGTTAGGATTAGGATTAGATTTAGTGTCTGGTTGGTAAGTTGTTATGCACACGTATTTGTGCTACTTTAGGTTGTAATTGTCACACTGCCACTAGCACACAGCAAGCAAATTGATGGGAGACTAGATCAGACCACTTAAAATGCCAATTCAGCCCAGAGACAAAACTGCTATCGAGACACAGTAACTGAACGTAAATGAACACTATTATAGTTGCGCATGTCAAATGACATCAACACCTTTTGACACCTTATATAAAGAAATGGTACGAAAACGTGACGTAAAACTGTCCATGACACGCTCCACAGCAAAGAGCAAAAACGGGAACGAGATGCAATGCAAGTAAAGAGATGTAAACACAGTCATCCAGCACAATTATGTAGACCAGGGCAATGGCCACTGAAAATACACAACTGCCTGCCAAGTTGTGGTTGCTATCGTAAATTCTGCCAATGAACAATTTTTAACTAAGTGGACAAGCGTGGAGCGCAACAAGTGACTGAACAGAAACTGTGTACGTGCAGCGAAGCAACGATTTTTTATTTAACTTTCTATTAATTTACTTTATTGCCAGTTTCCACTGAAAAGCTGGCAATAAATGAATTCCGTTTGCAGATTCGAACCTGACAAGATCAACAGCTGTGTCAATGGTGTGAGTGTCAAAGCCAGGCTTTGTAGCCTACTTGGTGAATGGCATTCTAAAACAAGAGACATATTGAGAAACAACAGAGTATAACAAATAACCATTCGAAAGAAAGTGCAGTGCACAGCTGCGCATATCACAAAATAAAATGAGCTTATTTAGCTGTGAACATAAAACAATGCAAATGAACTTTGGGTTCCTGAGTTGCACCAATCTCTTACATGCCACAGCCACAGAACATACAGTGCAAAACAGAAAAAGTCACAACCTTGTAATAGTTGACTAGGAATTAAGTTCAAACTGATACAGTGATTGCACAATAACATTAAGACTCTTCAAGAAAAGCGCATCTCTAAATTTTGCATAATTTTATGAACGCTGTGGCACATGCATTAATCCCCACAAAACACTCAAAATTTTCCCAATATATCTCCTATCACTTTTTCATCTCAACGCAAATGTGCATTTGAAGGAAACGTGTAAATATATGCGACAACAATAGCCCCCAAAAACAAACTGATTGACTGGACTCATTTGCTTGTGTGAAGGACTGTATTATATACGTAAATTGTGAATGAATTCAACATTATCACCAACCTATCAAAATACGGCTGTCTTACTTTGAACAAAAAATGTGTTACGTTTTCTGATATTTTGGAAGACCGAAATTCTGCATGCTGTAACTTCAAAGTTTTCACAATGTGGGAAGGAACTGTTCTAGTCCAACTGAAGATCACCTGTGAGGTTACGACTTATAACCCGATACCAAAAAATGACAATTAATCATACATTTAATGCAAACAAAAAATAATCACACATATGGAATACAATACCATCCAAATAACCGCAGCTCTGTACAATTATGCAGAGACATGATAATACCATAGTAAAATCTGCAAATACATGTAACGGATATAGCAGCAGTGAACTTGATATGCAGAGAGAGAGCCAGATGCAAAAAACTTCAACACTGGCCTCTGCAATCGACTTCAAAATGTTTGTAGATGTTAGTGACGTACGCCATGACGGCTTGCCAGTCCGGTCGCTCCATCGACAGCATTTCGTTCATGTTCTGTTCACATCACAACTTCATCATTCCACACTACACTGTGTCCAAAAAAGCATCCACCTTCATGTTTTTGGCATTGCTTTATTAATTTTTAACAGTTTGTCTTCATATTATAGGTTTATTATTTATTTTGAAAATGTTATTAATCTCCTTTTTACACCATTTTATTGCTAGGTGCCTCTATCCACACCTTGTAAGAAGCACTATACTAATTTACCTCCAGTGATTGGTGTTTTATTGAAAAACATGAACTTCCTTGTGTAACCTTTAAATTTCAAGGAAGTTCACTAGTCCAATTTTGCGGTTTCTATCCACAACGTATCCGAAATGTGTCTAAGATCTGCAAACACACAAAGAAGATCCACTGAGAAATTATTAATCTCCATCCATATATCTGCACAGAAGGAAAATAAATGTTACTGTCTCTACCTAGATGGAATGTTGAGTTGTCTGCAATTAGGATAATATCGTCTTGCTTCACTGAAACCATGAATGTTCTAGTACCAAATATACCAGAGTTGTCCTGGAAAATACAGAATAAAACAAGAATAATATTTTATACATTATTATATTTGCACCGACCAGTGTGCAGGAAATGCCGACGCTTTCGGCAGCACCAAACGCCAACGAGAAGTTACGTATCTGAAACCACAACCATTCAAACGCAGTCTACAGAATTACAGCAATAAACATAGTTCATAAATTTCTTAATAATCAATCCATCAAAAAATCAATCAATCAACAATTTGTATAGTGGCCTGAATAATCAAGACTACTCCAAAGTCCAGAAAAGTGATAAAATTATCCAGCTGGTAACAATACGACGACAGAAAGGGAGGGTGTATTAATGTTATCACTGCTGCTATTGCCATTACTCACTTTCATTGGTGGTACCAAGTTTTCGCATCCAGATACTGACTCCAGAATTTGTAACGGTATACAAAACAATCAAGATGTTCAAATTTAGATATCAAGCACAAAACTGTATGAATCCAAAGCAATATAAATTACATAAAAACAAATTTAATCTTATATATAATACTCCGGATTTGATGCAATTTCACAAATACGATTGTTACCGACATTATTGGCACGTTCTGTGATACATAGTGATGAAACATAAAACAACAACAGCGACGTTACATCACACCTTATCTTGTGAACTGAGATCCGCGTACGGAATGCACTGCGGCAGATCGGAATGCAGCAATGCACAGAATGCAAGTCCGTCGTTCCAGCTGCTGCTGAAATTTGTGATGTCAATTCCCTGTCAAAACGTCACAGGCACACCCATGCATACACAGTAATGAAATACCAGCACAAGAGTAGGTGTTCAACCTCATAAGTTATATCTCTTTAGTGCTTTCAACACTTCTGTTATTGTCACATGCTTCCAGGTGCGACGTCAGCCAATCGACAGTAGCCTCGTCTGCAGCATGTAAACACTGTAGACCGCCGTTAAGTCCAGTCAGAGAGCAGGAGTTGACGATATGTGACACTGTCTGGTATATGCCACAGTCACACATTTCATTGTCTGTCAGACCCCATTTCTTTTGACATGTGCTGCACTGGCCTTGTCCTGCCCGGAACCGGTTCAGTAGTGACCACTGGCATCGGGCAGGTGGAAAACAGGAATTTGGATTGTGGGATCGTCCACCAGTGATGAGTTGATCACCACAGCTGACCGCCAGTCTTAACACCCTCGACTTGACACATCCACTGCCACAGGATCCCCTTAGAGTGGCTTCCGAGACCTAAGTCGTAGTGGAAAAGGGGTTGTGTTAAGAGTCTGCACCCCAGTTGAATTAGCAACCCATTGCACCATTAACTCTCAGCTGCTTTGTTTCTGATGCAAGCTCGCACAGGCTGTCCTGGCCATAAAACAAAATGGCCATAAAACTCGTGTGAATGTGAGAAAGAATTTATAGCTTCAACAGCAACATACTGCAGACAACATACAGATGCCATCTTTGCGACGTGTTGTCCCTAGCTCTGGCCAGCATGAAGGCCAATGGTCCTACATTGACTGGAGACTGTGCAATGTGTCATTATTTAATAAACTCATCAAATCATCGTGTACAAATCAATTCAACCATAGGTACAGAATTATCAGTTCCACAAATAAACAGTTCTCAACAAATTTACAAAACAAATCAATGACAATTGACATGAATGGTGCACTGTTCAATACACTACACTGTTCAGCTGCCAGAATGAGGGGCCTTTCTGGGGTGTGGGACCCCCAGGAACAATGTCCTAATACTAGTACCTTCTTAAAAACAAGCCTGATTAACTACATATGAGTGCAGCTTCACCATGGTGTAGAGTGCAATATTACAGCCACAATTGCTACAACATAGCAGATACACTAACATCAATTTCAGTGACGACACTACCAACCGAGTATGCGGCTGTACGGTTCTGACACCACTTCAACAGAGCGTTACGCTTTGAGCCACCAAGCTGTTTAGCCAAAGATGCCAAATGATCGATAGATTTCGCCACGTGACCAGCTACTGACATTAAATACGCAGCAGACGGTTTGTCTGGCTTCTCAATAGCACTATCTCTGCACAAATTATAACTACAATGATTAAAGTGCATCAGCAACACACACAGTGCTCAGCAGTACAATATTATGATCAATACATGTACAATAAATGGCTAAAGCAAACAGCTTTTTCAGTAACAATGCTACATTGTATATCACTGTAAAATACATGCAGCTAGACAATGACATCCAGTTTTCTGGAATAAGGCCACAAGTTTTAGACAAAAACAAAGAAAGGAAAGCAATAATCAATACATACTACAGAAAATGACAACTACACAACCAAAAATTCTATACTTTGACAATTATTTTCAATGACTCTCAGCAGATTTCTAGCACTTGTCAATTTTCTTTTTTAAGCACCATTACGTCTTAGTTATCATTACAGTTTAGCTTTTAAAGTGTTTAAACAGACTGCAACACACTACAAACTAGATAATAGATGGACAAACCAACAAGATCGTGTCATTCAACCAGCCTTAATTTTTAGCCCAACTGTGCCAACATTTCAACATAAAAAGTTAAAAACCTAAGTGCACAACTACAATCTTCAACTCAGCTTCTCCTATTGTGGAAAATTTTTAACTGAGGGACACATGGTTATACAATAGCACTAAAAAAAGTTCTGGAATGCTTTCTTAGCCTGATAACTTTTCTGATGCTACCAGTGACTTTTAAAGACACCAAATGAGGGCTCACTCTGCAGGGGACAAATTCATAGTAACCAAGTTACGGCAGCTCCTTAAATACCAGACATTAAAACTGTAAACATTACCCATGGAAAGTCTTCTGCCATCCTGACTTGTTTGTCAGAATACCAGTCAGTGGTTTTCGATTGCCAGCAGAATTCCCTCCCGTAACCGGCGGCAACACACTTGCTTCCGCAACAGCACATTTCACTTCATCCGTAGCACCAACTGTCGACGCCTCAATTGTGTTGCGCTTCCCACCAGCAGAACAACACGGCACCCTGTTGCCCGATGGCTGAGACCAATATCTCGTAAGAACAGGCTTAGCAATAGAAGATGTAACCGACTCTCGGAGCGACCGACCAAAGTTCTTTGCCCTTCCTGGTTGCATGTCACGGCCAGCTGAATCCGTCATTTGCATATCTACCGACTTAATCTGTTCTTCAATCGACGAAATCAGCCGTTGTACAGACAGACTCGGTGTGTTAGCTGATGACGTAGACGAAGACAGACACAAATCGCTGGCTCGTCGTCCTGACTGGTGAAGCAATGAAAGTTCCCGATCAACAGAGCTCATAAAACGATCCCGCATGAATCCTCCATTGCTAGCTGCTGAGCTCTCGTGCTCCTGAATTTGCTGTATTCTTCGCAGCTGTGACAGTTTTGTCTGTGTCACCTCCAACTCATGCTGCAGAGTGTGTTCGAGCTCAAGAAGAGACTGGTTCTCCATTTGAAGTCGTTCGATTTGTTCCTGCGCCTCACTTCGGATATCAACGGCCACAACAACGGCTGTCTGCAGATCACGCTGAAAGGATTCCCACTCTTTCCGCTCCATGTCAAACTGAATCGAAATCTCCGATGACACTCTCTCAGCATCTGCTACTCGGATCCGTGCAAGCTGGAGGTCTGACTCCAGGCGCTCAATTGCTGCTCGTTGTTCCTCGGTAACACGGGAGTTGCTTGCATGCAGCACGGTAATAGCATTGCGAGCCTCCTCGCATTCATGTTCGGCGTCTCGAAGACGCCTGTCCATTTCGGCTGACTGACACAGAGCACTTTGCTGAAGCTCCTTCATCCTACTCTCTGTATCATCCAGCTGATATCGAAGCTGGATGCAGTCGGATGCTGCTGCCGCCAATTCAAGCCGCGAGTTTGTCAACAAGCATTCAAGCTGGTGGCAATGAGAACAACGACCTTGTTCCAAGTTGTTGGTGCCATCAGACGGATAAATTTCATCGGTCAACTGATCACTGGAACTCTGCAAAGAGTTCTCGTTCTGACTGGTACTCTGCCACTCAAGAAAATGTTTCTCTGAAAGAGCATCTGCCAGTTGTTCTCGCAGGGAAAGAGACATGCTGAAGAGTTCTTGTTTTTCGGACTCAGCAAGCTCCAGCGTGTTACAGAGCTCAGCTTGTTTCAAAAGCAGTTCCTCTCTCTCTTCTTCTGCACTGCGAACCAACGCCATCAGTTGACGTTCGTTCTCGGAGTGTTCTTCAGTACCGCCATCGCGAAACAAAAGATTCTTGAGGTGCTGTATTTGGCGCCGCGCGTTTTCCAGCTTCTGTGTCTGCGTGCACAGCGATTCCAACAGAATAGTCCGCTCATCTGCAAGTCGTTCATTTTCAGCCGTCAGCGTATTGATTGCATTCTGCAAATCACCGAGCTCTTGCAGTGTAGCAGCCAGTTCCTCATTCGTACTGTACTGGGTCTCCTCCATCGCTAGCAGGCGATCTTGTAAACAGGCCAATGACACTTCACTACCACTGCCAATGGTCAAAGCCCCGTCACTGGCATGGTCCCAGTTTGCTTCCAGAGATCCAGCAGAAAAATCTGCCTCATTTTCATGCACCAAGTCGCAAACATCACTGACTGTTCGCCCCCTGTAAGCATCTCTGCTACTGATGCTTGCAATGTCGTGGTCGCTGCTGTCACGAGTCTGCAGCAACGTCAGTTTCTCAGCGTCGGTGAAGTGTTCAATGGTTACATTCAACTCTGCAAGCCGATCACGCATCATATGGTTCTCGTGCCGTAACAAAGTAACCTCGTCCACATTTGCGGACGAAACTGCTGCCACCGTGCGCAAGTCACGCAGTTCGATCTTCAGACGCTCGGCTTCTGTTCGTCGGCTCTCGGCTACTTGCAGCAGTTCAGATATACGATCTTCAAAGTGTCGACGTTCACGTTCGAAACTTGCAAGAAGCTCAGCATTACATGCCATTGATATGCTGACTGGTGACGAACGAAAAGCATCGGAACATGTGTCGATATTTTGAAAGCTGGAAGTACGACGCAACACACTGGTGGCACTTCTAATGTCGACACAAGCCGATGACGTCAACTGTGAAATATTCTGACAACTTCTGGCACGTTTCAGTGGCAAAGACACATCAAGGAGCTTTCCTGCAGTTAGTGATTTTGAAGGAACATCACCGATACTGCCAGATTTCGGTTTAACGTAGTCTGAATATCGTTTCATCAGTGATCGCGGTGCAGACTGCTTTGTAAGCATCTTTGCTCCAACGAGATGCTCCCCACTGCATAAACTTGCAAGGGCAGGCCGCCATCTCAAAGAACCTGTATTGTCCCCAGGTAATGCTAACGCTTTTAGTGAATTAGGCTGTGGAAGGTCAGATGAACGACTTGGTTTAGATGAAGTCACCTCAGAGTTGGTTAACATGATGCTGAAGCAACTGGAAAACCATCAATGACCATAAATAAACATATAAATCCCTCCATCACCATTCACTGCCATTAACATTCAGCATCACTGCAAATTATACCACACAATCATGTTACGAATTAAAAGAATTCAACTGCTCTGCAGAGCATTTTAAACATACATGTCTACAGCCTACAGGTACTTTAGCACATGATATGCTAAATATCAATCAATAGTTTTGGGCCAACTGTATAGCATGGTACCATCAGGGATGAGGTACAGGATGAAACAGAAGACCCTGGGAGTTGCTCCTATGACATGGGATGAATCAAGGGTCAACTCTTGACTGTCAACTCTATATTTCCAGCTCTCTTATGATCATCATGGTAGTGAACTAGTGATGGACGATTCCTGTAATTGAAATCAAAAATTGAGATTTTTTTCAAAATTGAAATCTCAATGTTTTACAGACATTTGGCATCAATTTCGATTACATCCACTACTTTGTCAACAGGTGCGCTGTAGGCTGCAGCTGTGCCAATTATTGGAACAAAAACCGCGTCACGAGCACAGTGGGTGACACAGGAATGAAAACCTGAACGATAGTAAACATACAAATACAGGCCCAATGCTAGGTGCTAGCATAATTCACCAGCATAGCTCAACAGATAGAGATTGTTAGGTGAGATTGTTATCTTGAAGAGCTTTTGGTCTCGTGTATGACGTTATGCATGGAGCAGGGAAGCTGTAACCGTCCACCAGCAGTACATGTGCATCAGCCTGAAGCGCACACCAGCGACAAATGATGCCATTGCACACCCCTCCACCAACCAATAAACTGGCATTGAAGGAGACAATCTCAGCTGGCAATCATCCCAACGTTTCTCTGAATTAATTGACTGAGCGTGTGAGTTGGTTTGTCTGGTGCCTAACTGTCTAGTTGTCATCTGGAATCTGCATGTAGCTTTGGATGGATGGATCTACAAAGGCTATAGACCAGAACCCGGATGCAATTCTGTTCTTGCCGGTGCTCCGAAGGCTCTCACTGACAAGCTACAATGAGTACTCCATACTGCCGTGCATGTCACCAGTGACACGGGCAACTTTGATTCTGGACTGACGCAGCTGCTCTATGAGAAGCTCCATTGGCTTGATGTAAGAGATTGTGTGACATTCAAACTGGTGGTCAAGGTCCATCGATGCCTGAACGACCAGGCACCTCCATACCTTGCCGTTCACTGTGTCCCACTGTCCAACCAGAGACATCTCTGTTCCACTGAGCGAAATCTACTGCACATACCACATCACCAACTCAACATGTACGGCCACCGGGCTTTTGCCATTGCTGGTCCGTCTGCCTGGAACAGTCTTCTGGACCCTGTCTGTAATCCAAACTCCACCGAAGCGGCTTTCAGGTGCCTGCTATAAACAACTGTTCACACAGTACTAGCACACCTAGAGCATTAGGGGGTCTGCTTATTGATGTGCTGATGCTGACATTGACATACTGGTAGCACTTGCCATTGTGCACAAGTGTCACTAAAGTCATCAGATGGTAAAAATCTATCGTAATTTGAGATTAAACAAAAAATCTAATGAAAACTGACTCAGTTTTAGATTCTTTTAAAATCTAATTAAAATCAATTGACTTTTGAAATTTAACATCGTCCATCACTACATCCTGGCCCTCTGCAAAATACTTACAGCTGCCTCTAATGTGCACTGCGAACACTGGAATTTGTTGTTCATCATATAAGATTACATAATGTATGAGAGTACATAATGCATACATATGCTGGATTATTTTCTAAATTGTTAATGGTTATTTGGTTTTTCCAAGAAACTAGAATGCTTCGCTGACATCTATGGTGGGGGTGGGGGTGTTCACAACCCTCTCATAGGCCTTGCAGCCCATAGGTGGATATACCAATAAGTCTGTAACATATGGCCAGTGCAAAAATCTGGAAAATTCGGCTGAGGGGTCTAGTCTGATTTAGGCCGGATCATTCACAGTGTACATTAGGGTATGACACCAAAGCAAATAGGTAAACAAGGCAGAAGTGCACGTGGAAAGCATAGATGTTACTTCCCATCTGGTACAGACTTATATCAGACTTATATCAGACTGCATCTGGAATTCTGCATACAAGCATGGTCTCCACATTACATAAAAGATATTGAAGTCCTGGAAAATGTACAGAAAGTGGCAACAAAATTGGTACCAAAGTTGAGGAAGTTCAGTTATTCGACAAGATTG
>Ga0056115_1001937_pt1 | contig 10309 bp, 5 predicted proteins | sample WorMetOlspDAHAB1_FD_77007 | JGI IMG/M metagenome (GOLD analysis project Ga0056115, IMG submission 77007) | Marine gutless worms symbiont microbial communities from Max Planck institute for Marine Microbiology, Germany - Olavius sp. DAHAB.1 ... | reverse complement strand
TCATTATCACGTGACTTAAAACTTTTTAAAAGTTGATTAAATATATAAAGTTAGTAGGTGACACATAATATACACTGTGTCGCAAAAATGTCACTACTTTAATTGTGAATAACTTTTACATATTTTAACTTATTTTAATAATTTTTGGCACACATGCTGAAACTACTGGCTTCTAAACCATAGGCGGTGATTCCATAGGCACGTGCCACCTCAGATTTTAGGACCCGGAGGCACACTATGGAGCGTGCCTCCTCCGATTTTGGCTGCCATGTAGTTTTGTTATAGTATTAGCATTGACAACACTTTACCGACAGTGACCGACTACACACAGCTTATCAGTGGACTTGTGGAGTGTGTAGCCTGTAACTCTCGAGTTACAGCAGTCGTGTAGTTTTGTGAATATGACATTTTTTGGCAACTCTCGTTCTGGCGACTCAGAATGCATCAAAACTGATCATCATTAGAAACGTACTCTAAATAAAAAATGTGGACTACAAGGGCAGAGCGTGCAAGTTTTAGAAGGTCCAAACCACTGCAGTGGCAGATTTAGACGGGGCCAATTAAGCCGGCTCCCCTTTGGGCAACGAACTGACGCTGACACTCATGGTACTCCGGAAATGTGAGAACGGCAGCGAGTTTTAAAGTAGGGAGATTTTATACTGTGCAAGGAGGTGCCATTCTAACAGTTGGATGTGTAAAGGCCTGTATAGAACCTCCTTGCACTGCATAGAATGGCACTTCCTTGCCATCCAAAATGCACCAAAACTCACCGAATTTGAGACCCTGAAGCCAAAATGTCCCCCCTTTCCATACCCCTATCCACTGTGGAGGGGGACATCTCCTGCCCGCATTCTACCGCCGCGAGGCTCCATATATGCGCCGATTTCAAGTGGCGCAGGCACTCACCATCCGCGCCTCAAGCCTCTGCGTGCCTCCTCAGTTTCTGAGCAGTGTTGCTGCCCCTGTTGTGAAATTTTCAACCTCATCTTAGCTATGTTGCTGCACTACCTGAGAAAACATTAACCACAAAAATGAACGATTCTGTAGTCTTCCTCTGAAATATGTGAGCTCGAAAAAGCTGGTTAGATCACGACGGAAATCAGCAGAGGTGTATAGCAAATGTTCAAAATGATGGCCAGCTTTAGCCTTAACACAAGCACACAGCCGAGTACACCACTGATCAACGACTTTGTTGATCATGCTCTGTGGAACAGATGACATGGCGACATGTCATTTACGCCACTGTGAGATATTGCAAGTTGAAGTAAGTTCACAGGAGCTTCAGTAAGAAAATATAATTGTGATTTGTAGCAAAAATCCTACTAATGCTATGTGCAAAAAATATTGAATTGAAATCGGTTCAAGTTCGTTAAAGTTATTCTAGATTAAATTAGTGACATTTTTTGAGACACGCTGTATTTTTGCATAAGAACAGAGTACCTACTGGTTTACTTACTGACTTAAGACACTTATCTTACTTTTTAAAAACATTGTGAAATTTTTGAAATATTTCATGAAATATTTTAGGATTTTAGGCCAAAAAATCATGAAATTTTGTAACACTGTCGATGGTCGTAATTCTGTCTTTTATGTCTACTGCAAAACAGCAACAATCAATGTTCAAATTTGCATGCAGTCCTCTAAGACACAGACGATAACCATTGACTCCACTGCAATATTTTATGCACGTGTGAAGACGAAGCCTTTGAAAGGAAGTCCACAACAGGCAGCTGATGGCTCGGTCGTAGCTTCACCAACGAAAGGCAAAGCACCTGCTGTGACCGATGTGACAGCCAATCAGCAAACTGATGAAATTCTCAACTCCATTCTGCCGCCAAGGTATAACACTCAAATGCTGTGGCACAGTTGGCATATGTTACTAAACTGGTAATGTTGCTGAATACGTGTTCAGCATGGTGTCGGAAGTGCATTTTTCAGTATGTGGTCTATGTTTGATGTGGTCATTGTTGTAATATTGTAAATCAACAATTAATATGCAATGTTGTTCCTGTCCTGAATAATGTACAAAGCTGCATTAATGAACACACTTTCACAGCTGATTTACTCATAAGGTGGCAGTGACGTCATATTATCTATAGTAATCACCGCCGCCATGTTGGAGGTACACGCTGTAGTAGCATGCCTTGTTGTCCAGCTCACCTTGCAGTATGTTTTAATGTGTTTTTTAAACATGTGTTACTTGCTGAGCAAATAAATGAATGAATGAATGAAATTTTGGAAGCATAATTGCGTTTACAATGCTATACTGCTACTGCATTTTAACAAGGAAATTATGCGCCCAAACTGTTGTGTGTATGTATAAATAAGCACATTCAGCAAATAACCTTAGCATAAGAACTTTTAAGATTTATAAAAATTAAGTACCTCCAGCATGGCGGCATGTAAATAAACATAAATAAACATTTTTATTGCTTTATTGACGCAATACCGTCAATGCACCTCATATATGTCACAGCAGCACACCGCTTCTCATTCTGTAAATATGCCTAAGAGCTGGTACATACTCCACTGTATATTACTTAAACCGAATGCATCAAGACTTGAGGATGAACATAAAATACTGAATTAATAATAACTGATAATTTAAGGCATAATAATATAATATAATTTATATACATTATACTTTTTCTGTACGTCTACTGTCAAACGCCATGCATCCTCCGTGATGTCATCATTAGACAATATTTTTTGGCATATCGTCTATCACTTTCTACCAAGACATGCATTTCCCAGGCACTCGCCCTCTTGGTCTTGCTGTACACCGCAAAAACTTGGATTATTCCAGCTGCGGACATGAGAACTCTGCATGAAGCATTCCACTTTCGTTGTCAGCATAAGATGCTATGAATCCGGCGGAAAGATCAGTTCGGAACGCGGACATCTCCCTTTGTACCGGACTGCCATCTGTCAGCGACCTCATCTGTAAACGGTGGTCTTGTTTTATGCCACGTGCCCAGGCTGCCAGCCTCTAGCTCAGCTCATCAGGCCTTGAAGCTGCAGGTCAACCTTTCTCTCAACAGATTTCCATACAGTGCCAACTGGAAGCGCCATCCTGGCCGTCCGCACGGGAGGTGGGTAGACCCAACTGCGTCAGGATAATCACTCTCTAGTCGTCTTATGGCGTTCTGCCATCAGGAGAGTCTATTCCGGAGTGATGCTACAGTGCTCGCTGACTATGCGTTAACAACGATCATGACAGAGACAGACGAGCAAATTGTAATTCACTAAGAAAGCGAGTATTTACGCATTGCTCATGAGAAACAACTTTCTGCACTGCTTGGCAATGTCGTCTTAGCATCATCCATCGACTCTTTCCAGCAGCGAATGAAAACTTTTCCATTCCAGCAATCTGTCTGCTGTAAACACTCTAGAGACTATTAAAAAACTGGAGACTAGGGCTACTTGCGGCTGTATAGCTGCGGGCCAGAGTCCGTGAGCATAGGCTTGAGCTGTGGCCTAGGCTGAACAACGGTCCTCTCTGTGACGCACAGCGCCGCAGAGGCGGCATATGCGGCGCTGTACAAGTAAGTAAGTAAGTAAAAAATTTATAAGGCGCCTTAGTCTCTAAAGAATCAGGGCGCGTTGAGAAGGGGGTGGTCATCAGGGGCTAAGGTAGGCTAAATGAAAATAGTGCGTTTTGAGATGCCGAGTGAACCTTACGTTTAGCCTTTTACCTACTTTTGGTGTAAATTGCATACTTAGGCCAGCTATAAAAATTGCTGATCGACTGCAAGTTGAAATGGCAATGGATCTAAATCCGCAAAATCTTCATTACTTGAAGACGTGCGTGTATGTGTATAGGGAGTGGACAGAAGGTGGTCAGCTGTGGGTGCAGCAAGTGTCCAGCACTCCAGCGACACGGCTTGATGTCATCACTCTACAGGAAGAGCTCGACCGAAGGCTCCAGCAGCGGCAGGCACGCGAGACTGGCATCTGTCCCGTCCGCCGCGAACTCTACTCTCAGTGCTTCGGTAACATTAAAATGCATGCATGGGGCGACAGTGACGCTGTTCTGTATACAATAATAAACACTGCCATGTTGGAGGTATTCCAGTTGAAGCATCATAGACCTTTGTATGCTTTTCTGCGGAATTATATGCCAGTCGATAAGCACGGCCTGCGAATAACCTTGGCCATATTTCGTCATTTAACAGTCTTTGCTAATACTAAATGTACCTCCAACATGGCGCATGTTATGTAAGTGACGTCACTTCACCTCGTGTATACACAATCAATTATTAGAACAGCATTAACATATCACTGAGATGACATTAATGTAATCAATTAATGTCGTTAATACTACAACATTAAGTCTTCGTCTTTACAACTGGGACTGTGCACATCGTCCGCACACTGATGCATAATTATGTTGTCATTTCATCTAACAAGTGCCTCTGAGTATCTCCAAATGGCGATATATATATATCTATAGGACTATTGTTATTATTATTATCATTTAGTCTTAATATCAGTGTCATGGACTTTGGCCTGTAGCCATAAAACCATGCGTAGCCATAGTTCGCTGTTTAATGGTCTGCACCCACATAATCCATGGATTACTACTCACTTAACGACCCCAGAGGGATGGAAGGCTGAGTTGGCCAAGTTGGCTGACCCGCAGTGAACAGTTTACCCCACACAGGTGGTCACCTCTGAACCATAGATTGAGCAAAGCACAGGTCAGGAAAAGTTCACAGACCAAAGACCGACGTCCTAACCACTGAGCCACGCCGCCGACATAACGATAACGCCGGTGGTCGTTTCGTAAAACGGAAACAGTGGAATCACTGGCGAGCCAAGCAGAAATTGGTGTCTGGACCCAGGTCCAAGCTTCTGCCCCAGAAAATTTTTTAGATCGTATATGCAAAATCCTGCAATTTAGTGCATTTTTGGCCGGAAAATGGTTGCAATGCCGTCCATAGTGTAACATTTTTAACAGTGGGAACGCCGTTCACATGCGTTCCAGCAGCTTTTCAACTATGGGAAAGGCACTGAGCGACGCCGCCAACATAACGATAACACAGTTCAACGGATCACACTGACTGAGTGGTGTGATGGTGTACAGATGAGCTGATTCGTCAGGTGACGATCAACTGTGCTGAACGAGGTCTTCTTCTGCTGCGCGTGCGTGATGAGATCCGCATGACAATCGCTGCTTACCAGACGCTGTACGAAAGCAGCGTTGCATTCGGAATGCGAAAGGCACTGCAGGCTGAACAAGGCAAAACCGACATGAAGAACCAGGTTGACAGCAGCTACTCAACGTCTCTCGTTATACCTGATGAAACAGGAGCGGACTGGCTCTTCGTACCGGCCCTGGTTAAGTAGGCAGACCGGCCTCATCAGCAGTGGCGTAACTAGGAACTCGGAGACCCTTGCACAAATGTTTAATTAGAGCCCTCACTCCTTAGCTAAGGTTCCCAGGACCTCTCCCCAGTTTCGCTTCCTGCTTCTTCCTTGTCCTCCTCTTTGTGACTTTGTCTGTCACTCGATACTTTTCCCTCCATCCCTAACCCTTCCCCTGTTAACGGGGTAGGTTGTTTGACCTACTTCAACATTTGACGTGGCAGCCCACCTGGCCAAAGGACCAACCAGCCCACCTGGCAAGTGCCAGACAGCCAGGTGGTCCAGTCTGCCCCTGTGATGGAATGAAACATTTCAGTTTGAAGATCCATAATTTGCTTCCATTTCTGTGACTCGGTTGCACTTGTAAGTGTTTAGCGGCTGTTTATTTATCAGTTTGATGTGGCTCTTGCACGCCTGTCTTTCTTTATACTCTGATAATTCATGTGGTATATGCCCAAGGATGCACCTTTTGAGCCACTGCGTAGAACAATAGTTACAATACGAGTGTTGTCAGCAAAAGCCTACAGCGTTAGCGCTCCTTCAATCTGGAACTCACTGTCATTTGACTGTCGCTCAGCATAAAACTGGCCAGCTCATTCCAACGTATGCTAAAAACCAAACTGATAGACATTTTTTTCTTTTGTGGCATGCACCATTAGCAGTGCGTAGCGCCAAGCGTAGACAACAATCTCCGCATAGTGGATGGTTCTGAGCCATATCGATCACTTCATTCAGGGAAAGGTTCTCCGATTTCAGGTCTTGCTGTATAGTCTTGGACCATGTTAACTAGAATGTCCCGGCGGCCATCTGCATCCTCCTAGTTTGATTTTGATTTGAATGGGAAAGTGTGGCTCAGTGGTTAGGACATCGGTCTTTGGCTGGCGGACTTTCCCTGATCTTTGGTTGACGTGTGACCATTTGTGGGTAAGGTGTCCGCTATGGGTAAACCAACCAGGCCAACTCAGCCTTCCATCCCTCCAGGGTCGGTAAATAAGTAGTAATCAATGTAATTACGGAGTACGGATTACGGGGGGAGACCATACGGCAGACTGGGCTGCATATGGCTGTTGGTCGTAGGTCAGTCTGTGGGCGCAGGCTTGGCCTATGGGCAATATGCAAGCTCTGTCTGTGACATGAACAGCACCGCTGCAGCTGCGGTATGCGGCTTGTGGCGCTATACAAGTGTTATATGCGTCATTTGCAACTGTCGTGTGATTTAGATCGAGGAGCTGGAGGCAGAGAAACAGGAGCAAGAGCGTCAGGTGAACGAGCTGAAAGCAAAATGCGAACAGACGGAAAAGAGAGCGCAGGAACAGCGACTTGTCGAAGAGAAGAAACATGCCGAGGAAATCCAGTTTCTTAAACGCACCAACCAACAACTCAAGGTCGGTCGGTTTTTAAACGTTTTTAAATTAAATTATTTTTTAACATTTGGCCACCATGTCATGACATTTGTAGCCAACCTGAAGTACAGGGGGCTGCAAAAGTTGGTTAACTGGATGCTTTCTGGAGTCGAATCAGTTTCAGTGTCAACTGTGAATTTATAAGGCACAGAATCATAGAGCGTCTCTACTGCGTTTAACAACTCGCAAATAATTACGCAATTTAAGTAGAATGGAGTGTGGGGTCACGGAGACGATCTGGTAGAGTTCCACGAAGTAGGACCGGCAACAGAAAAGGCCCGAAGGTGCCCGAACGTGTTTAGCCAGTAATGTGGTGGCACAGTAAGGTGTTGTCGACTGGCTGAGCTTAGTTGTGCAATAGGCATCCAGGTAGACCTCAGAGCTTAGATTCACCTAATCGAGATGTGGAAACAAATTTGTACGTTTGCTGCTATTTTCATACGTAGCTGGTTAGTTAGTTGGACGAAGTATTGTTTTCATCAACTAGTTCGGTTTGACAAGTGGTTTGGCATTATCATTGACAGACGTACCACCTCTAAAAGTGGTACATAACACAAGTGGCACATTAAAGTGTGACAGAGCATAAATAAAATTAAATATGTGCAACGTTTGCATCATAACTCTGGCAGTGACAGATGAGACACTTGGTTAACAGTGCTAAACATTAACTCGGTACATGCGATACTGTGGTACTCGCACAGTGGTTAGTGCAGACTTATTGGGGGTTTAACAGCACTTGCGGCACAATAAAGCTATATCATGCCTTGGTCAGTGCAGCGATTTTACAGCAAGCACAGTAGCTCAGAACTAAGTTGGTGGCGTTTCTGTGCATAATCTGCAATGCAACAATTAACCTATTATGACTATTACATTATTTGACACCTCTGAAGCTCTGTAGTGCACGGAGCGATGTAAATTGTTATTATTATCGTTACTACTTGCGATGTGTCGTTTTGTTGTAGACGCAGTTGGAAGGAATCATTGCACCAAAGAAATAGTGCATGTCAAATCCATCATTTTTCTGTCATATACAACTATGTCTGCAATCTGCTGATTAATTCTTACTATGCAGTTGATTTTTACGAAGAGTGTTGGTTTTATTGCATGGTGTATTGTGTCACACAGGAACAGAGGCAAGCCATACTGAACATACTGTAGATCGCCTATAACTGTCTGCATTGCTATCCTGTGTGTGACTGAAAGTGCAGGTCTAGTTGTGTACAACGCAAGTGTAACAAATAAGTCAGTAATTGCGTCGATTCGTTGTGATAAACTGATGTCAGCCAATCAGAGTTCAGTATTAGTCAGAAAGTTTGAAAATATTACACTTTGGGAATAAATTAAAAATTTGCAGATTGATTGGGCTTAATGGCACTTTCAGCATATTGTGCCTTGGAAATACAATAAAGTGAGAAAATTAATAATTAGATAAGAAGACAAAAATAGCAATGCATAAACAAATAAGCAACTGAGGACTTTCGTGCAATAACAGTTTAACACAATGACCTGCTTTTGCTGTCAATTGCGCCATCAGATTTTCCAACTAACGTATGAGTGAAAAATGTGGAAATCTGCCTTAAAATCGGAGAGTTATGTGAAGACAGTCACAGCATATAGTAAACTTGAGCAGTTTTATTTATCTTTTTTTTGAGTAATTCGTACCATCAAAATGTGTATACCCACAGAACTGCATAAGTAATGTGTGATGTTTTTGACTTCGACACAAATATTGTGATGACAATAACATGAAACAATGAGTTAATAACAGCAAATATAAACAAAACATTTTCTTGATATGAAACAATGGCATGACATCACCACATTTTAGTCATTACAACCTCCTTTGATACAAATGCAGTTCATGCTCCAAAGCCATATTTCACGTCTTTAAACTAAAATTTGCAAAGGTTAAAAAATTGGACTTCTGCTGTTTTTGCACGCAAGTCATCTTCAACTCAATCTAACACGAGGAACACGAACAACTAAAGCTACTGTTGTTCTGTCACTTTTTACAACACTCGTTCAACTGAAGATCGCAGGAGTTGGCAAAGGGATCGAACATAAAGCCTCTGGCCAATCTAGATCGAGGACGGCTAAGGCAAGGCAAGACTCTGCACACATAAATGCTGTCGATTGCAGTCTGGAGTAATTATAACTAATAACATAAAAAGGTGTATAACAACATGAGTTGGTAGTGACGAAGCAATGACAGCAACGGACGAGTGTGTATCTAGTCATGTTTTCTGACTCATCATGAACTAGAAGCATACTCGCCAATCACTGCATTGGTCGCTGAAGATTTACAATCAATGACCTGTTTCAAAGCTTTCTATGTGTAAGCTTATCTTGTACATACAGTGCTACAAATGTAAAAAAAAGAACACCATGCTAATCCCCTTTTAAAATTCAGACCAATTTTCGCGAAATTTGAAAGGGGGAGGAGGCAAAACAGTGATGAAACATGGCCAAGTCTATACCAATTCTCCCAATTCTACGGAAAGCTACTGCCATGATGCAATGAGCAATGCAGAATGATCCTGAATGTCATATCGTGACGTCTGTCAGTAGCCAAACTTCCCAGTGCTAGGACCGGGACCCACCAATAAGCAAAATAACCCGAGTCTGCACTTGCATTTCGAGAAATGGCAGTCCTTTGTACACCATTATTACGCCTTCCTTTTCAATGCAGATCCACATTTTGCCAGCTTCTCAAGCTCATCGTTTCTGATTTCAAGAGTCACCAGTAGAAATTTGTGACCTCCATTCAGACCTGCTGCCTTGAAATACTGTATCAGCAAATACAGTACACAATTCTGTAAGCATAAGCTAGCATTAGCGAACTTCATCAAAAACTGATTTAGAAACACTGTAAAGGTTAGGTATAATGTACAAATACACTATAGTATAGTAATTCCGTAACATGTAAAAATTTACCTGTGGCGAGTTGACCAGTCCATAACTGGATTGGCAGCAAGTTGGTTTGTCGTAAAACTGACTGGCAAGTGTTGGCAACTACGGGTATTAGCAATTCTTGTGCATATTTCAGTTTGCTGCGTACGGCGTATACACCTCAGATCTGATGCTTATTCTGTTATTTCATCAGAACAAGTTCTACTAAATAAGCGACAGATCTGAGGTGGTGCACCTAAACTAGACTGTTACATAAGATTGTGATGGGCGCATGTAAGTGATTTTAGGCTTTTAACAATAATGGGGCTCACGGCATCGCCGAATTTTAGCGTATCGTTAATTCTAAAATGAGATCGGCGATCTCAGTGTAAGCACCCGAGAATTGCTAAAATGAGATTGGGCTCGGCTGTTCCGCTCGCCCGTCACCCCTCCGAATGGGCATTATCGGGATGGGTGCAGTAGGCCTACCGATCTCACTACGTTGGACTCTGTATGATAAGTTCAGACGATCTCAACTTGGAACTTCCGCCAACAGTGAAATCACCGATCTCGTTTTAGAACTCCTTGTTAACCTGAGATCATACAGAGGGGATTGTTGGAACAGCCGAGTTGACCAATCAAGAAACGTG
>Ga0056115_1001936_pt1 | contig 10309 bp, 5 predicted proteins | sample WorMetOlspDAHAB1_FD_77007 | JGI IMG/M metagenome (GOLD analysis project Ga0056115, IMG submission 77007) | Marine gutless worms symbiont microbial communities from Max Planck institute for Marine Microbiology, Germany - Olavius sp. DAHAB.1 ... | reverse complement strand
GCAAAAATATTAAATAATAAACATAACAAGCAAGAAAGTCATCAAATTTTCCTTTATTTCAATTCAACAACATTAACATTCATTAAAAAAAGTGTTAAAAGCTGAAATATGAGGTGCGTATGTCACAAAAAAACTTGTAATTGACCAAAACCAAAGTAGTCACGAATAAAACAACATAAAATATTTAACATCAATAAATGAAAACTGATGATTTTCTTACTTGCTTATTTACATGTTCATCATTTAATATTTATTCGGTCAACACTCAACAAGCACTGAACATATTTTAAGCAATCATCTACAATAAACATGCACATTCCACTTTTTACACGCCACCCTCTATTTACCTGGATGACGTTACACAGGTGTGACATTTTACCTGCGAGTGGAGATTGTACGAGTGAAAGTTGTAGTCATAGGTGAGCTCGTCACCAGGTGAAATGTCCGTCAGTGCAAACAATCCGATCCGATAGACTCCATTCACGTTCCTGCAGCAACAGCCGAGCACAGATTCAACATGCTATAAATAGTCACGCTGAACTAGCGTTGGCGTGGCTCAGTGTATATATAGCATGTCAGTCTCTGGCTGGCAAAATTTCCCTGTCCTGCAACCTGTCTATGGTTGACAGGTGACCACTTTGTGGGTATATATACTGTCCACAATATGGGTCAGCCAACAAGGTCACCTCAGCCTTCCAACCCTCTACGGTCGTTAAATGAGTAATTATATGGATTACAGGGGTGGATGGAAGAATAGGGTTACGAGCGGCTGTATGGCTGCAGGCTATAGTCCGTGAGCAAGGCATTGGGCGGAGGCCTAGGCTGTATGTTGGCTCTGCCTCTTACGCACAGCGCCACAGCAGCTGTAGTATGCAGCTTGTGGCACTATACGAGCGTCATGCCTTTTGCCTTGCTGATCCAAAATTAAGGTAAAGCATAGAACAGCTGACAGACAGAGGAACATCAGTATGGTACATAAAGTTCAGATGGCGAACATCTATTTTAGGTCTCCGCTGATTGGCTGACGAAAGTACTGACAGGTCTGTTCCAATATACTTGGCAAGACTAGTCAACAGCACAGCCAATCAGGCTCCTTGTTTGACATACACGATGGCAGCCAATTGGTGGCAGCATCAGATTAGTGACGGAGAGGTCAAGAGTTCGAGTCTCACCCACTGCGCTGTCAAGTATTGACTTTGGACACACCTGCGCCTATCACAAAGCAGTGTAATTTGCTACGAGTGGAGGGGCGGTGATGCTCCAAAGCTAGGAAAGTAACCGGAGGTCTGGCGTCGCACTGGCCATGTGTCACTGCAGACTTTGTGGTTTATGCCACGTGAATGGACTATGCCCCTTTTTTACCATTTTTCACACACACACACATACCACTTTTGCATTTCACAGTTGGGTTGGCACGAGTGATTGATGAAGCGACTGATGTTGCCCATGCGATAGCCGTCGATCACAATTCCGCTGTCAACGTTTACACAGTAATGGTGCCGTTCGCGAGCGTATTCTTCCACCATTCGATGCCGGAACTCTTTCTCGCTCACCACCTCGCCACAGTACTCTATGACGAACGTGCCTACGCCACCGCAACAAATAGTTCTTCGTCAGCAGCCGAAGCAGTAAGACATCTTTTCCTCAAAAACTCAATCTTACAATGTATGTAGTTATACACCAACTGAATTTTTTATGACAGCCAAAATACATTGGCAAATGATGTTTTAAACCAGAAATTTGATGGCAATGTCATTCCGGACAATAAAATTGATTTACTTAATTGCTTACGTACTTACATTCAACAACGACTGACTAAAAAAACATTTGTGGTGGAAACAAAAGCAACTGGACAAAAGAATGGTCACCACATCTGAAGATATTGTCAATACAAATACCCCTTTGTGGTCTTTGGCTGAGCACTGCACCTTCTAAAGGCCTCAGCTTGTGATCATGGACCCCATCCCAAGTTGGAAAACAAAATATCAGCACAGTACAAAGTGACAACATATAAACACCAATCATTTCTAGACATTTTGCTTTAACTATTCATATATCCACTACGATTCAGTAGACTTTATAATGATGCTTGTTACTCTAGCCACATTAAAAAAAAATCTGATGCATTATTATTATTATTATTATTATTATTATTATTATTATTATTATTATTATATTATTAGATTTTGTTGTTATTGCTACCGACAACAACCAACCGGCAGCGATGGCTTGTGACGTACGAACACCAAATCCGCGATTTTCGGTGATAAATTTCTCGAGCGAACGACTCAACCACTCGCGACGTTGAATTCGCTGATTGCAACACTTGTCACCACACAGACACGACAACGGACACTCGGTGTAAACAACCCTGCACACAACACACTGACTGTCCAAGGCATACCACTTACATTGCGACAAAAGCAGCATACTGCAGCTGTAGAGATGCTGTGCGTCACAGACAGAGCTGGCGTACAGGCTAGGCCACAACCAAAGCCCGCGAACATGGACTTTGATATGCGGCAAAATATAGCTCTAGTCTGCCGTTTAATGGTCTCCATCTCTGTAACCCATTTAATTATCACAAAAACACTGCCATGTAATGAAACAAACCTGCTACAGCAAAAAGAAAATAGATGGAAGGAGAAAATATATCGTGGACGAAAAGGCTAAATTGGCATAAATAGCCAGGTGAGTTGTACTGGCAAACTGATTGACAGGATGTGGCTATGGTTGGGTGTTTAGTGATGTCTGTCTACCGAACTATGGCAATGCCATTTATAATCGCAATAGCAATAACGATAATAAATGGAGTATTTAGTACAGTTAAAATAGCACAGTATCATAAATTACAAGAGTAAATAAAAAAAGTTATTTAAAGTTCTGTGGCCATTGCAAACACAGTTCCAGCATAATATCAGTTTGCCACACTCATGGAGGTGGATCTATAGAACGACGATAGTTCAACACATTAGCGCAGGGCACTCTAGACTCATAAGCAAAAGTTCACGAGTTCTAGTCCCACCAACGGTGCAGTCAAGTGCCGCTAACACACACACGTGTGCCTCGGTCAATACGCAGCTTAATCAGTACAGGTCGAGATGCAAGAATTTTCTGCAGCTCGGAATGTAACTTGCAGCCTATCAAAATTACTTGTGGGCTGAGTGCCTAGAGACTATGATCACCTCCAGATCCAAAGCTAATTTGCGGCCATGGCACCGTTACCTGTACCTGAAATGGCTCGCACCTGAGCCGTGCGTCATACCTGTTGAGGCAGATCTCTGCGCAGCCTGGCTCGTCGGAGGTCGGAGGTTGACATGTGCAAGGATGTGGTTCCGAATCGCGACAGATCGGCTTTGCATCCACAAACACATCTGACACAAAACGACACTACAATGTCACAGTGCATTACAAATGGTTGTTTTCGTAGTCGACACAATTTATGAAGTGACTATAGCAATGAGAACGTGAGCACTAAATAAAACAGGGTAATTTTAAAGATGAAATAGGATATAAAAATGAAATTTAAATTTAAAAGGTACCACATGTTGCAGTAAACAAGTGTTACTCGACAGCAAGCAAGTCGACAAGATATCTGGACATTCGTTACTTAACGAACAGTTACCATTGCTATGACCAAGCAGTCATGGTATCACATCTGACCTGGATTCTGAACGCCTGATTGTTTCGTGCTTCTTGCCAATAAAACTACTCGTTTAATTATTTACCATTATCTCAAAATACTTGTTACATATTTATCGTTGGTGCAATTAACGTAGACTCACTGCTGCGAATCTTGCGATATTTCGGCGACAGCGGCTTCTGCAGATGCAGCTGCAACGTCAAAATCATAAACCAAAAGTCGAAATCATCAACCGTTCAAACTCACGACAGAAATTTTTACAACCACATCTCTGCTTCACTGGGTTAAAACTTTAAACTCTAGACTTTCAAACGTTTTAAACTTCAGGCCCTGCTATCTCAAGATAAATTTGCTTTCAACGTTCACAACTATGGCAAAGCTCAGTGGTTAGGATGTTGGTCTACGGCTGACGAACTTTCCCGAACACGTGCAAAATCTACGGTTGACAGCTGACCACTTTGTGGGTAGACTGGCAGCTACGGGTCATCCAACTAGGCCAACTCAGCCTTCCAACTCTACAAGTCAGTAAAATGTCTATTCCCGGCTGTTGGAGCCTTCATCAGACTCCCGAGGTAAAATCAACAGCTAAACATCCATGCATATACAAGATTAGAAAGGTGGATACCATTAAAAAACAGGCAGACTAGAGCTACATGTGACTGTATGGCTGCAGACCAGTCCACATGAGCGGGCTCGGGCTGTGGCCTGAACGCTGGCCCTGTCTAACGCACAGTGCCAATCTGGCAGCATATGCGGCTCTACATATTTATATCTCAAAGACTTTGCTTCAAGCATTCACAGCTAACTTTCAAACGCTAACACAGCAAACTCCACTCGTCAAGCAGAATACAGTTTTACAAGTATGTGCAGCAGTTGCTATGATGAAAGCAAGAAGGAAGACGACTCACCACTCCGGAGTTTTGTAGCCACCATATATCGTACGGCAGTTTGAAGTCGACGCGTTTCTCGCGAAGATATTTTCCGACGTGAATCGGAGCCGGAAACAGACCGTGCTGCGTGGTTCGACTGGGACTCATCGATGTATTACGACTGTCAGCGCTTCACAAAAAACACAATAGCACTAAATCGACAAATGTTACCACATCTTTTACCGAACAACAACAACTACTACTATTATTATTATTATTATTATAATTGCGGAGATTTAAGTGACGCTATCACACAAAATGTTACAGGGGCACTGTACACAAGTCAATGTCGCAATGGTCACATGTCAGTTATACAGCAGCACAGTTAGGCCTGTGTTCAGTCATCCTGAAAAGATGCATCAAACAACAGCGACTTCAGACTGCGCCGGAATGTCAGATACGACTATGGCAAGTTCAAGTGTTTTAGTGTTGCAAAAATGTTGCAAGAGTTCTGCAACTCACTGAAACTCTACGTTGCAACATCCAAACACACAAACAGCGCGCAAAACTGTCATCTCAATCTCACGATATCTCCACTTTAAAAGTTTCAAGCGACTTACAGTAAACCACTTTTTACGTCACGGGAGAGAAATGGGTGATGATACGGAAGGGGGAATGGCATCGGGGAATTTACTGGTATTTAAACATCACAGTTGTTATGGCACCATATAAACTGTCGTGTTATCATCACATTATTATTAGTCTCGGGCAGTGAAAACATAAACATAACTGCACAGTGCACAACTGCAAAAAGTGATGCCTACAACATGGCATCTACACCTCATGGCAGACGTTACTTCTTGCATTTTGACTGAACTTGAAAGATAGCACAAAAGACCAGAGCAACAAGTTTGGAGAAAGAGCGTTCTCTTCCGCAGGTCCCCCACGGGCATGGAACACTCTGCCATCGGAAAACATTTGTTATGAGACCAGTCCTTCCAACTGCTTCAAGCGTCAACTCACGATATACCTGTTCTGCCGAGCCTTCAAATGTTAGCTGTAGAGCATTCTTAGCTAATCAGTATTTACTTCACTTCATTTTCCATTTTTTTATTTCCAGTAGTTTTTAAGTTGATTTGATTTTTTTAACGGTGGACAGATGTAATGCACGTGCATTCTTCTTGCAGCAGCACATTTTGATGCTTCTAAGCTTAATCCACACACTCTGGGTCTTGCAGTGGGCCACTAATTCAGCCTCAGCACCAGCAGCAACAACAACAACAACACCAACATACTCGCTGTGCTTGTAACTGTTGGAAAACAGTCCAGCTTTCTGGTATTTCTTCTTCGGCTGCAGAGTCTGAAATGTGCTACGTGCAGGGCGCTTGGCGTCTGGCGTTGTCATGGCGACTGGGCGACCACCGGTTACCATGGAGACGGGAGACAATGAACGAACGGTCGACTCAGACTCACTGCAACGCAACATTTAGAATCCGTTTCCACGGCTACAAAGATTCACAGAGCTCCCCACTTCCTGGATGTAACAATCTGCTTGACTTCTGGCGACAATTCTATGACGTATCAATTGGTAAATAATAATGACAATAATCATTTCAGGTTCAACTCAATCTTTCTAAACAGAATCACAATACTATTACAATAACTTACTTAGAAATAAGTCACAAAATATGGTTTCATGGAGACACTAGCAACAGCAACCAACAAGAAAGACAACATCAACAGGATATAAATATGCAAAAGTGCGAGAAATGGTGCAAAATCGCATCGAATCTGCACCGTGAGAGGAAACAATCCTGGCTTCAAGTCACATTCCTTTTAATAACTGCTTTAATAATTAAATGTAAGTTGCTGTAAGCCGACCTGTCACTGCTTGTTCTACTGCTGCTGTCGGCATCTTCACTGTGCGGTCGTTTGCGACTTGAAATCGAAGACGGAAGAGGATCGCAGTCCGAATTGACTTCAGGTTGACACAGCGAACGTGACGTGTTGTCTGGCTTGCGTTCCTACATCGGCAACAGAAACTCTTCAACCACATAATGAACACACACATACACAACTGTTTCTAGTGTGCAGTCATCAGTCACCAGGCAGAATTTCATTCGCGCCACTATTTTGCCGTCTGTTTTAACGTAACGTGTACCTTCTCATCGCAAACGGCAGAGTCTGGAACCATCTGCCGACAGACGTCAGACAGCTGGACTTGTCATCCAGCCATTTCAGACAGTCGCAGAAGACTTATTTGGTTAGTGGGACCACAGCGCAGTGTGAAATCCCCCCCCCACCACCACCACCCGCTTTAACTGCTCTAATCCTCTTAACTACTTTCTTTACAGACCATTTTGCAGATGCATTTCAATCAGTCCATTTCGACTGATTCTTTCATCTACTCAATCGCTTATAATTTTCTCTGGATGGACATCGAGCAGTACAGCACAGCAGACCCTCGACATTCCCGCTGTCAAGTGCGTTTTCAATCCATTAGCAGACACTATGTCTCACCTTAATATTCCAGATATTCCCAAACTGTCCCAATCTCCCTTCTCAATCATCGAACCAACGGACGCATCAAGGTTTCTTACCCAAGAACTTCCAGAAATGTGTTCACACTAAAAGAAACAGTGTGAGCAGAAAAAAAATCCAGAAGTGAAAGTGGACTGACCGGCTGGTTTTCCCAGAGCGGGGAATTCCGTTCGACATTGGCCGATGGCGACGTCTCCACAAACCCGTTGTCGAGGCAATTCACCGACAAGGAGCGGTCACTTGCGTCCACTTCGGTGGTCAAGCGACTGGACATGCGGTCAGTATTGGCCGAGCACTTGTTGGTCTGTGGGCGTCGGCGTCTCCCATGGCGACCAACTCGACAGGTGCGCTCTGGGACAGCGGCCCCGGAAGGGTCTGACCCAACCACAACCGGTCTCGTGACTTCATCATCACCGTCAATCACTATCACATCCCTGTCCGAGTCAATCACGCATATGTCGTCGTGGGTGTCCGAGTCGTCGCCGTGGCAACTGTCGTCTCCGTGGAAACCGCCGTCATCATGGCAACCGATGTCAGGTGGCCGGTCGTCATCGGCAACGCTGGAGTCGGACATCGCGCCGGCCGAGTTAGTCGCGACATCGCGCCGAGATATGAGAACGCCCGTGTTGCTCGAACTCCACGAACAGTCGGCGAAACCGCGGCCAGCAACGTGCTTCAGAGCAGACGTGTCCAGAATCCGATGGATGCTGAAGTTCTCCACTGGCTTCAATGGCAGCGCCTCCTCATCGAAAGACGTCACCATGGCGACGCCAACCGCTTCCACGTTGTCGGTGGGAGGCTGGACGTCAGCCGGGGTCGGAGGTCGCGACATGGTAGTAAATGAGGTCAGAGATCGGTGTTGTGACAGAAAGGACGAGAGACTTGGAGAGGAGACGGAGGACAGCGGAAGGCAGACCATCACGTTGACGGGGCTCGGCTGAGAGGCAACCCGCGACGAGGACCACGAGCCGTCAGACACGGCCACCTCAGACACTCTGGTCCCAGCACAGCTGCTTCCAGACGCTGGAAGGCTCGCGGGATCGGCTTCAGACACCGGGACGATCTCGGTGTACATCGTAAAGCCGTCGGTCTGGTTGACAATCAGCTCCAGTGGGATGGAGCCCTGCATCGACGGTAGCAGATCGGAGAGAGTTATGTTGGACAGAGATGTGTTGGACAGCTGACCGGCACTGTCGGCTGGAGTCCGAAGGGCTTCTGGAGTCACCGAAAAAGTCACAACCTGCTGCTCAACTGGAGACTCCACAGAAGACGGCTGGGTGTTCGGAAAACCACCAGGGTGGGGTGCAGATCCATCCGCCGAAACGAACCCAACGTCAACCGATGGCGCGACACCAGCAGTTGCTGTTTCGGCCGACCCTAAACCATCTCCACTGCTTGATGGAAGAATTCTGACCGCCGCAGAAGTGTTCAATGCTACACTCCGAAGTGGCGAGTAGTGAAAACTGTCGCCAAGAGACAACGTGCACTGAACAAATGAAGGCAGATTGCCAGGACTCAGCACAGTTGATGATGATGATGATGTGGGCAAAGAGTCCGACGGGCCGGTCGATATATGAGTTCCACTGCCTTCCTTGTGGAATTCGGCAGCTTTCGTCAAAACATCGTCAGTGACTGGCAACTGGTTGTGACAGAACGGACAACATCGGCCACTGGTTTCGGCCGATGCAAGCTCCGTCTCTCCAGCCTGGATTGCAACCTCGGCTTGCGCGGTGAACTCAGTCTGGGTGCTCACTTCCGCTGTTGTCGTCGGCTGCCTGGTAAACATGAGTGGCCTGTGACCGATTGACGGTGGAGCAAACAGTCCGCGGGCAACACTTGCAAACGAAACCTCTACAGAATTGTCGCCGTTCGTCTGACACGCAGAACTTGGAGGCAGGACACCATCACCAACGGAAGCACTGATGCGGGGTAACAGAGAGGCATCTGGCGGTGGTTTCTGAGTGGACGCTGGACTGGAAATGGATCGGGAAATGACCGAATCTGGGTTGGTGTCAGTTTCTCGAGTGGGAGACGTTGTTGACTCGGAGACACAGTACTTGCGAACTGTCTCGTTGATGCTGTCGACAATACTGTCCAACGCTGAAAACACATCACCGACACTGAATGAATTCATCAATACATCAATTTTTTAAATAAAAACGCTTTAACTTATAGCAATCGCAGAACCTATAATGTTGACTAATTCTTACTGAAACGAATCTGTTGATGTAGCTAATAATTAATGCGATTCATAAAAGATTCGATAGTCAATGGCGGGAATGTGTTAAATCAGAACCTGTGCAGTATTACTGTAACTCTTCATCTGCATCTATGTTGATGCTCGCGTGAAGCATTTTATTTCAAAAAAAAACGTTATAACCATGTAACCACGTCTGAGCATTTTTGCAAAGGAAACAATTTTCAAATATGGCAACGACGCACTTGTATGGAACTGAAACTGCACAAAATAAATATGTGATAATGAAATGAAAACTGCATTCTGCATGCATGCTAGCAACATGTGCGTGTAAACTGTAAGCCTAACTTAATGTCTTTTATGTCTGGTATTTTTCTGTGTTTGTGTAACTGTATGCTTATTTAGTGCCTGCATTATGAGTATGTGTTGCAGACAGTTAGTGACTAGTGTAATGAATAACAACAACAATAATAATAATAATAATAACAAGTACAATAATAATAATAACAGAGTAGGCTTATAAACTTAAGTCTTGAGTTTGAATCTGCCAACAAAAAAAATTGGATGCCACACTTACTGCAAAATTTGGACGTCTTCACATGCTGCTTCTGACCCGGTGTACCAACCCGATGTTTGGGTGGTCTCCCACGCCGTCCGCGGACCACACCTTGTGCCTTTCCAACCTCTGAGCTCTGCGAATCCTCTCGCGCCATCTGCAGCTTGTGTCGTTTCTTCAGTGGCAGACACATTCGCCTCATTTCTGGGTCCGCTGTTGCTGTGCCACTGACCGATGGCGATGACGTTTTCCGACCCGGTCTTACGTGGCTCGCGGTTCCCGACGGAACCGGACAACGGGATGCTTTTCCACGTAGAACAAAACTCCTTCGAAGTGCAGCAACCTCCTGGTTGCACACGGCCCGCGCAAAGATCATCGCCAGAACACGAGAGCCGTCAGACTGTTCCAACTCTTTGCAGGGCCGGCTCGCTGCGTCGCCGGCGGACAGCCGAACCTTCTGCAAAGCGCCGATCAGGTCGTCCAAGTTGCTCGCCGCGCTCGAG
>Ga0056115_1001935_pt1 | contig 10312 bp, 9 predicted proteins | sample WorMetOlspDAHAB1_FD_77007 | JGI IMG/M metagenome (GOLD analysis project Ga0056115, IMG submission 77007) | Marine gutless worms symbiont microbial communities from Max Planck institute for Marine Microbiology, Germany - Olavius sp. DAHAB.1 ... | reverse complement strand
AGCTTATAGAGCATACAATAAAATAGGCAAACATTTTGTCTTAACTAAGTGCAAAACAACCTCCTCCGAGGCAGCTCTACAGACTTTACCAAATATAGCGTTGAAATTACGATAAAATGATCGTTTAGCACTGTCAAAGGAACAAGAAAACTTAGTAGAGCAACTGATAAATACACCGAGATAATGAATATTGTCAACCCAACGTAACGCCTGACCATCGGACATCACTATTGGAGAGCAACTATAGTTTATGTTTTATGGTTTCATTGTTTTGTGCATGTTTTCCGTGTGCTGCCTTTGTGGCGTAATAAACGATAATAATAAAAAATATAACACCAACTGCTCACTAAAGGCCATGCCGCTTCTTATCTATTGCATAGGCCTGTGTGGGCATGAGAGCTGTAGATTAAGCCCATCTGGTTTCGGACCGAGTGTCATAATAGGCGACAGGATCGGGGTAGATTGCTGTGCTCGATATATTTAGTGTTAAGGTGTATGAGTCGTTTTTAATTAAGTATTTTTACTGTTCTATTTGTTTTCGCCAGTATCCGTCAAATACTTTGTTGTATCGACCGCCTCCGAGATAGCTAAACTGTGTATATAGGAATTTGGATTAAACTCTCATACATTCATTCATTGTGTATACTCGTAATTGTGGCGTTAAAAAGTGATATGCAAAAATTAACTACAAACATTGTACACTTATGCATGCTTTTTAATTATTTCTAGTTACCTGCGTACTTTAACAACAGCAAAAAAGGTGTTTGAAACTCTCGTTAAACTGCAAACTTTTGCATTCACTGAAAGTGAGTTTCTGACAGTAGGCTACGCGCAAACGTATAGAAATTGCTTGACACAGGCCTATTTATATTGCAGAGGCTTTGATGTGAGAACGCACACAATATTCCATGACTTCGACAGTTAGTTGTCCATCACTGGCGCCGAACAGTACAGTCCGATTTGCTGGAGAGCTATAGGTTATCACTTATCACCATATAACTGTATGCGAATGGTCCGAGCACCGAGTGGAGAGGCAAAACAGTAGCTAATATCGGTCGGCGTCAGGTCGGGCTGGCTGCGCGCAAAACGTGATTTAATTTCATGCTTGACGTGAGCCAGAGTGACGACCGATTGGCTGCGCGAGACGCGATTACTGGAGGCTAGTACCCGCTCATTACGACCCGGAAGCGCCGTAGTTAGGCACGCCACTCTATGACGAGAAAAAGACTTATGCTATTTCGACTTCTGTTTGTTCGTTATTGACTTGGCAGTGCCCTACTGTCGCTGCATACGGCGTATTTGAGTAGCGTTGCAACAAATACCATGCTATAGCATAACGCACGCCAGACGTTTGACTAACAGACAAACCATTTTAGTCGTACACCGTGACGAAAAACATCAGTAAAATTTAAAAAAAACGATTTGCGTATAAGTCCTGAAATGCAAGTCAACACAGTTGCTGCTGCGACGAGCCTTACTTTAAAACGCTTGTGACTGAATGCAATACAATGATGGTAATGCTGTAGTGATGATCCGAATGCACGGCGCAGTATCGCTGCAGTCTATAAGTCGAGTCGAACTTGCGTTCCGATTGTTCGAAGTCGTGTTTGTCCTCTGTGTCACAGCCGATGACGGCCGCTGTCGTCGACCGACGCTGTCGTCGCCGTCGCTACATCGTTCGCTTGCTTTCTGCCAGGCATCCATCATCTTCGCTGATGTGCCTGGTATTACAAGCGAGGTCCCCGACCGCCCAGCCACCACGGCCACCAAGTTCCGCCTCCGCCTCTGCCTCTCCTTCCCAGCTCCGTTCCTCGTCGTCGGCCCATCCGCACGCCCCGCGGAATCTCGGCCGCTGCAGAATGAATGATCATACGCTGTAATCGGATCCGTATCTCGACTTTCGGTCAGATTTAGCGGAGCGATATAGCATTTTGTCGACGGTCGTGGGTGGGCGCGATCGAGCGGGCGCCGAACAGCGGCGGAGTTCCCTTTCGGCCGCCGCCGTTTTACGGTCATTTCTCGGCGCGCGTTGATACAGTGGCGAGACAAAACGGCGACAGATCAATAAGAGAGGCGGCGGCGGCGCGCGCTCGCCAAGCTCGGCCAACGTGACTGGAGTCTTCATGGTCGGACTAATGACCGGTTCGGCTTATTTCTGCCGACGGCTGTTTCCGCTCATCGCGCACTAAATCAACAACTTAATAAGCTGGAACACCACCGGAAATATATCTTTCCGGTCTGGAAGGGCTGCCTGCAGGCACAATTACACCACGCCGTATTTTTGCAGCGATTTTTCTTCACTGTAAGCTAGGGCATTTGGTAGATTTGTTTGGCGATGGTTTGATTGAAAACACTATCAAACATGTTCGAAATATAAGCTCTCTTAGAAACTGAATAACGTTAGTTTGGGATGGTATGACAGCTTGCTTAAACCGTGTAATATTTTTCGAATTGCGCCTATGCAAGTAATTTTCGTTATTTCTATAATTATATATTCTGTATTTTCTTATACTCGCTCGGCTACTTAATCCCATAAGTCTGGTCTGCGAGTGCTTTGTTTCTGTCACATGGTTTCACTGGGAAAATCATAAACCATATAATAAACCATAAACCAAATCGTAAACCATATCTGCTATACGGTAGCGATGTCATAACTTGGAACAAATCGGACCTGTCTAGCATCAGTCACGCATTCAATAGTGCTATGTGTAAGATCTATAAAGTGAAATATGAATCTTTAGCCTGTATCTATCGGTACATTGGTCAATCAGATATTGTACACGACATTCAGGACAGACGCAACCGTTTCATTACGAGTTTGTATTATAGTCATAATGACGTCGTTAGTCATTTAGCTAGAGTGATGTAACTCCACTTTCTGTGTTCTCCTTGTATATATCTGTTATCCTGTCTACTTTCTACCGTTTATCTCGGTGAATAAAGGTTTGTGTATAATCATCATCGCCATCATTGTCACTATTATCATAAAAATGCATTTTAGTCTCACTGCATATGCATTTTGTTCAGAAATCAAGGACAGTAGACGAAAGGGTTGACACTTGACAGTAAGTATTAAAATTTGAATTATAGAAATTGAGTCCGGTAATTTTTTTCTGGAATGTTCAGCAATTGGCATTGATTGCCTCGCTGAGGGTCGGGACTGAAGGAAGACAACGATTGCTGAATTTCGCCTGCTATCTATCGGTGGTTGTGAAACGACAGTCGAATAGTCTACAGAACATAATAACACCACAATATGTTTTTTATAAATCTTAAAACAAGTCACGTTTTGTTATCTGATTCGTATCAGTAGTGACAACGGACACATTTGACGTCGTTTTGTCAACACTTGACCGCGTGTCCGTTGACCACGATAGTCTCTGAAATTCTGGTGCGACATTGACCGCATGACATTCACCAGCGAAGCATACGCACTGTATCTCAAAATACCGTATTTTATGTTACTGGAGCGTGTGAATTTTCGTTTGCGCGCGTTCCAAATAGTCTACAGATCGATATTCGAATGATAACTGTTGACGAATGTCGGTCGATGCAGACGACGTGGAAGAAGACTCGGTCTGTGCCGACAAACCAGCTACCGATCACGAGGAACGGCGTCGTTCTCATTCTTCTTTCCGCTTTCAGGTATTACAAATACAATATACTGTCAACAAACATCAGCGTGCATCAGATAAAGCATCGTATGTGGAAGCTCCTTGTAGACACAGACTGATTCTGATAAAATAATCTTCATGGGTTTTAGTTGTGTTTTTCATTGTGCTTTGTGTATATATTTTTGTGGTGTGCTTTTTGATTTGTACTTGTTTTGTATGATTGTTTGATGCTGTTGTGCCGTCTACATGTTACGGCGAAATAAAATATGTATGCATAAAATACGCACTTGTTATGGTTATTAACTGTTAATGGGAGGCGGCATTGTTATTCTTCGACGAGCACCTGTTCGTAGGTTCGGACTGCAGGAGCCAGATGTCGCTGCGATATTGCCTAATACTGTAAGAAAAGAATGATGGATGGAGGTCGGCTATCAGCTGACACACAGGCTAAGACCGTCCGGCAGCCGAACAAATGGCCCGCCCGCCTTGTGTTTAAATGTACAGTATGTCAAGCTGTGCAGACGGCGGCGGCGGCAGCAGCAGCAGCAGCAGCAGCAGCGACGGCGGACGGGTTGGTCGCTCCATTGAGTTCTATATGACCCACGAAGGCACGAACTAGCAAATTCGCGTTCCTGTCCTCTGCCGTAATCCCGGTCGATTGGACTTCTCGGCAAAGCAGCTTAACAGATTGGCGCCATTCGCTGTCATTGATAGGCTGCACAGTGCCGATATGATTTATCAGTAACGTATTGACGCACTGGGGCCCATTGCACATAAAAAGTATTCGCTTTTGTTGCGAAATAACGGAGCAATATACAGCGTGGTCCCAAAAAGTAAGCCACAATGAACAATCACCATTAAATCGTGTTAAAAACCGTTAATGAGGCTAAATTTTTCTTCAATTTTAAGTATAAAATGAGCACAAGAATATTATAAGTTTGTATTATATATTCTATGTGTGACCTAATTTGTGACGTCATCAGTTGCTGTTATTGAAGCAGCGATACGGGTAAAATCAATGTATATGATAAATCACGATCAAAAAAATTTAAAAAGAGAGAAAATATGGAAGTCAAAGAAATTTTTTTTACATAAATCTCAATCAAAAAGGTGCTTAGGAATGGAATCCACAGCTTGATAAGGCAAGCTGATGCCAGAGGGAACGCTGACACAATTCACCGAATGTGACGCATATCGCTACTGTGGGGCACAGTTATTCACGTCACAAAGTAGGTCATGCATAGAATATTTAAAAGCAACGAATAATATTATAGTTCTTGATTGATACTTTAAGATGCCGAGTAAACCTAAGTTTATTAGCATGCTTTAATATGATTCAGTGCGATTTTTTCATAATTTGGTTGTGGTTTACGTTTTGGGGCCATCCAGTAGGGAGAGCTATAGTTAGCGGCATATCGAACCAGTCAATTTTAGGCGCGTTTTAATTAGCGTTGGCCTGAGAGAGGACACTATACTGAAATTGTACTGAAGTTGCGTCATACATAACGTTCTTTTTTATAGAGCTAACAGGCAACCAGAAGACAGCAGTTGGTATTTTTGCTGCGCAGAAAAATTCACTTGCAATGGAAAAGTTTCAATTTCACGAGACAGCGTTGCGGACATACTTCGTGAGATCATTCATATTTAAAAGAATTTGATGTTTAAAAATTTTGCGTGACTTTTTTCACTTCACGCGTATCGTATTTTTCATCATTCTTACGTGGGAATGTGAAGCGATACAAACGATTTAATGTACCTTTTCTTTCCGAGCTGTTGAGTTAAGAGTGATTATTAACAGGTAATTAATATCAGAGGCGATTAAGTTAGAATCAACCTGAACTAACGTAACCTAAATTTACCATGACTATGCTCATGTGATGTACGAATATCGGAGATATTGCATATTGGTTTGCTTTAATATGACTTGAACGAAGACACGAGCTGCATGCGTCTGTCTTATGAAAGATATAGTTACTATTAAGAACAACAGTGCAGCCATTCTTGCTGTTAGCGTTTATCATACTTTATTCGTAGCAAACGAATAAAATCGTTTTTGTCGTAACATGTTGTCCACGCTGCTGTAACCGTAGCTTTAACGCATGCGAATATCGCGGCTGCGGCTGAAAGGACTATCTTCTCCACTATTTATGAATATGTTCCGCTGCCGACGACCCGCGTGGCGATCCCACTTCATTACAGCCGACACCGGCTGTTTCCATCACAATGACGTATCCGTGTGCCTTGTAGCTTGCCTATTACCACTCCTGCGGTATCGCAGAACAATGCGGCTCAGCTCAATCGTTAAGGACGTCGGTCTTTGGCCGGCAGACTTTTCCGGCCCTGCGCCCGATCTATGGTTGACAGGCGACCACTTTGTTGGTAAACTGTCTGTCACGGGTCAGCCGACCAGGCCAACTCAGCCTTCCATCCCTTCGGGGTCGGTAAATAAGTAGTAATCCATGTATTCACATGGATCATAGAGGTGGAGACCATTTAAACGGCAGACTAGGGCCTTGTGCGTCTGTATCGCAGCACAGGTGAAAGTCTGTGTGTGCGGGTTAAGCCTGCAGCCGCCTAGTCTGAACTACGGCCTTGTCTGTGACGACAGCGCCGCTGAGGGCGGTGTGCGCAAATGCGGCGCTACACAAGTGAGTTTAACCTAACCTTTTATTTTTCTCTGTTCTCCGCTGGCGTCTCGTATGCCAAATGTGTCGACACCCCCTTTCTCTACACTTGATCTCCAGCTGTTCTAAGAGTCATTGTTTGAGGCCAACCGGAGGCTGATATTCAATAACCTGTGACCTTCCTTACGGTAAAGCTTCGCTATGTCTAGCACGTAAGTCTGGGTGTGCCAAGTGGTTGCTTCCGGAACGCAGCGACAGCAACAGGATCTTGTACAAGGGGGTCGTCGCGTGGGTCTGGGTGTTTTGTTGCAACGCCGAATGCTGTGTAGAGTAAAGCGTCCGGTAGCGGTGGCGACAGTCCGTACTATTGCGCTCTCTGCGACAAGCGATACATCAAATACACTACCTACGACAACCACATCAACTCGTACGACCATGCCCACCGACAGGTAGGCCTACTCTCTCCAGTAACCAACTAAACATTGGACCGAAATAAATGAGAACTTTCATTTTTGCTCATATAAAATTGCATTATGTGTTGAACTAAGTGATTTTTGACACACGTCTGCTACATACAGGGTGGCCCAAAAAAGTAAGCCACTGTCACTAATTATCATTAAATCGTATTAAAACCCACCATCAAGGCTATAATTTTCATCAATTTCGACAACAAAATGAGCACAAGAATATAACAAGTATGTATTAAATATTCTATGTGTGACCTAATTTGTGACTCATTACTTGCTGTGTTTGAAGCGATTCTGATAAAATCATGTTTGAAATCCAGAAAAGGGAGAAAAATATGGAAATAAAAGAAATTGTTACATAAATCTCCATCTAAGAGATCGTTTAGACATTCACAGTTTGCTAAGTGTCAAACTCCATCTAAGAGACGGACGGACGGACGGACAGACGCCGAGAATCGAATTTTGTGCATCTGTGACATCTTGTGGCAATTACTTTAATGAATTTCCTGATAATTGACCAAACTTCGTGTATTTATTAGTTGATCCCGGATTTTATCCCCCTTCCCTTAAATTTCTTAAATTTATTTTTTTAGTTGAAACATTGCGGTTTATTCCCCCATAGGATGGACGCCCGTGACAGACACAACGGACAAAGAGACCAACAAACGAACGGACGGACGGACGGACGGACAGACTGTCCGTCCGTCCGTCAATCTCTTAGATGGAGTTTGACACTAAGCCGAGCTGACGTCAGGTAAGCGCTGACATCATTTACCGTATCTGACGTATATCGCAAGTTTGCTGGTCAGGCATATACGTTAATTTGGCAATAAATCTAATCTCATTCACAGCCTTTAATACGATGTAGTACAGTTTTTTGATAATTTGCTAGTGGCTTACTTTTTTGGGCCACCCTGTATATCAACAGTATTTTACACTGTTGGTGAAACGTCATTTGCCCCACCTTGTACGGATTTTGAGCAATTTGCGTGTTGTTGACTTTCTGTTATTTCGCTTCTCATTTTGTTTTCCAGTCGACAATATCGTCCGAAATTTCTGTCTGTCGCAACTTTGACGTGACGAGAGAGTCCGTCTTCATACCAGACTTCTATCACTTTGCCAGTGCATGCCTGACTGTAGTTACTTGTCGATCAGTTACTGTTAACAGCGAGAATACGAAACAGTGTAACAATATGTGCAAGTTATTACCGGCGCGGGAACGCCTTTATTGCGGTTTGTCAAATTGTCAGTCAGCGCAACTGCTCAAGCCTATGCGGGTATGTCACGCACCGTGGGAAAGAGTGTCATCCGGCGGGTAGGATTCAATATAAATATAAAACTGCCGGCACAATTGAAATGAAACCGAAATACAACTAAAACAGTTTCAAAACTGTTTGAAATTGTTTTGTTTCAGTTTTGTTCCAGTTTCATTTTAGTTGTTCGGACAGTTTTAAGTTAGCATCCGCATCTATTGGTCGATTTTGATGCGGCTTGCGGCATTTCGATAAATTTTTTTTTCACTGTAACGTGGTAGCACAAATATAAAAAAACGAAAAGCAACCAAAATTAAACAAAACCTGATGAATAAGTACATAGGAAAAATAACAATGCAAAATGATACTTGTATGTAATACAAAATAACATTACACAATAGATGTGCAAGTACAGTTAATCAACTCAGTAGTTTTTTTACACGATGAATTACGCTTTCCAAAACATTGTTGGTCTTTTCGTTTGTCTTTGTGATTTGTCGCCAGGTGTCACTTCAATTTTTGCTAAAAAATGACAAAAAAGGTTGCAAAACCAAGTGAACTATTTGTAATCAAGGCAGATTAAGCTTTCTACCGAAGAATCATAAAAATTAACTTAAGTTACACACAGAGTTATATACGACGCAACCCCCGTCATCCGTTATTCATAAAAACGCTGTTGCAGCTATAAGCGCCCTGACCAGCATTTCACACTTTACACGATTCACTGACTGCTCTGATTACAGACACCGATATAGTGGTGAAAATCGTGAAAACGAACGTTTTCGTTGCAGCGACTGAAGGAGTTGAAACTTCCGAGGCAGCCAAACCGACACGCCGTGTGCAACCGACAGCAGGCTAAGCGATTCCGGCGACTCATTGCGTACGCCAATTCTCACACGCTGTAAGGCGCGTTTTGCGTTATTGCGTGGAAACGAGACGAAAATTACACGAACCATTCGCATTCGGTGTGGTCAGAAATGTATTAAACTACAGCAAATACTGAGTTTTTTCTAATTTGGCACTTTTTCTCACTGTTATGATTCTGAACCAATTTTTCCATAACGTCGAAGTTTTTATTGGGACGTTGAAAATGCAAGACTGAAATCAAAATGACTTCATAATTTAATCGAGTTAACACAACCTTCACAGTTTCAGGAAATACACCTATTCTTAATATCGTCCCAAATTTCCTCGAGTTTTGAATCAGTCGACTGAAAGACAAAACGGCGATCCTGTGTTTTCAGCTCCCCACTGCGGTACGTGACAATTACAACCTAACCTTTCGTAACGTCCATAACTGTTATAGTAATGTTATTTTTCGGCATATTTCAGGCACTATGTTACCGACAAATATTCGTTCGGTGCCTTGGACAAAATGTTCAATATAACCGATATGATGCACCTTCTCAACTGAGCCTTCTTAGCTGTACCTAATGTAACAGCCAAGCCACAGGTTTATAACCAAACCCAACGGTGCTATACACAATATCCCACTATTTCGTACCATGTCCCTGGAAATTACGTGAGCCATGTCACTCATGGTGTTCAGGAAGCAAATATATTGCCGAATTTATTTACTTGGACTGATCCGACATCCGTTCAGTTTTCGTGTATCGATGCCACTGCTTGGGCCACGCTAAAAATTTTGATGTTAACGAGAAAGGATGATGTGTCTTCGCCGTTTAAATTCCAGACGAACGTGTTTCGAGTGTGCCGTGTTCTGCTGATAAATCTTTGTTTCGGGAAAGTGATAAAGCAGTGTTTGTTTTCCTTGGCAGAGAGAAACAGGACAACGAGAAATCGTCGGAAAACGTGGATGTGGACGCTGCAACTGTCTGTAGTCTTACAGGCGCCTACCTGTCCAGTGACGTCGGAGCGGAAAAACCCAGTCCCTGGAATGTCAGTGGCGGAAGCACTGAAGACACCAGCGAATACGAGGTGCAGTGTCCAGTCGGCGTCATCGGAGATTCTTCGACGCCTAGCAATCAAACTTCGACGCCACCAGGCGAGACGGTGTCAACCGGCGACAGCGTCGTCGCGGTAAAATCCGAACCACCGAGCTCTGACGAACCAACTGACTCGACGCCACGTTCTGATGGCCATACATGCGACAACTGTTGTCATGACGACGAGGATGACGTCATAAAAGTCGGCAGGTGTCACGACCAACACAGCGTTCAGCTGACTGCCGGCTGTCCGACACGATTACACGGCTGCCCATGCATACGGCTGCCGTCAGTCGTCGATGCTAGCGTTGCGGCTCAGGAACAGTCCAGGCGTCGGCGGCGACGGCCGGGGGTGAGCCGGCTGAGGCGGACTGAGCAGCGGCGTCGGTGGCGGATGACGGCCAACGT
>Ga0056115_1001934_pt1 | contig 10313 bp, 5 predicted proteins | sample WorMetOlspDAHAB1_FD_77007 | JGI IMG/M metagenome (GOLD analysis project Ga0056115, IMG submission 77007) | Marine gutless worms symbiont microbial communities from Max Planck institute for Marine Microbiology, Germany - Olavius sp. DAHAB.1 ... | reverse complement strand
TGTAGATATCACAGGACATTATCGACCCGCTAATACGCACAGCATACTGTAATTCATAGTGTTAGGGTCAGATCGGCACCACCAGATCATCGATTTGACATGAAAATGTTGCTACGTATAATTCAGATATGTAATTGTAGCTTTCTTCTCGATTTATCAAACCAATCTGGCAGGATTGCCTGGCTTAATCTGCCAGGATATCTGGATAATATGCATGTAGTCAGGTGGCATGACCACGCTCGTTATATAAACTTTGACGCACATGTAGGCTACTTTAAATGTCACATAAAACTGAAATAGATAGTCAAAGAAGGTTTAAAATGCTGTGATACAAGTTAAGCCTATCATTATCGTACTGTATAATATTGATAATGTGTAAAATGCTCGCTGACGTTAACATACACGGTAAAGTTGTGCATGGAATGCTATGTGCTGGTAGGCCTAATTGTTGCAATCAACGAACATTTTTTCGCAGCGTATCAGAAAAAGGTGGCAATGTATCTTTTGCTTTGGGTCTCTCAAATATGAACAGATTTCAATGGAAATTGGTAGGAATGTCCCGGAATAAACCCTTGCCAAAATGAACATAAATTGTCCACTTCACCTGAAGTATGTGCTTGCACTACCTTGAGAAATTTCCAAGTGTCTGACTGAGCCGTCAACACAACAATTAAGTGTACATTTTAATGATTAACTGAATAGCAACAGACACGACTGGTAGTTACTGTTTCATAAAAGTCGCATCATCTTCACATCATGTGCTCAAAATGTCCACCTCCAGGACCAAAGCAATCGCATATAGACGCTGAAGCTACTTGCCGACGGCAGGTTCGTTAACCAACCACGTGACTCAGCGGCCCATTCGCTGTTGATGTGTCTTTTCAATTTGTCGACGTTCAAGATCTTGGTACAATAAATTCGCTCCCGAAGCACACCACACACGATATATAGTCGACAGCAGATTTTCAATGATTTGTGATTTCACAATAATATTGTTATCTGACGCATGCGCTGCCAAGTATCAATTTCCTGCTAAAATGGCCAAAAATTAGATTTTTCCATTTCACAAGGTAGTGTAGCAACAGTTTCAAGATGAGGTGGGCTAATCTACAGTCAAAGTTTTTCCGTTATGTTGCATGCTAACACTTATTACAGTCGGTCAACGTTTCAAGGCGTTATTCAAAAAAATAAAACTGGCACTTCTTTTCTGAGACGCTATAATATGACACTTATCCACATAATTGTGAGGTCATTCACTTGAATGACTGCAAGGATTCGTGCAATTCGATAGATGTTGTGTGTACTAAACTGTGTGTACTAAACTGTGCTGAAAATGTCACTAACATGTGCTGTTACAGATGTTGTATGGTTTGCAGTTGATTATAAACTACGTGATAGGCCAAATAGTTCTATATATTTTACACCGTTTTTCTGTTTTAACTTTCACTGACATCATGATGCACTGTTGACTGTGATCACAATTATTACTCTATATACAACTTGAACAGGCCCATAGCTAGGGGGTTCTTGGGGTTCTGAAGAACCCCCCTAATTTATTTCCAAAACCCCCCTAATTTCCAAAAGTTCACAAATCTCGTGGCAGTATTCATTCCCGTCTTCAACTATCCCTTATTGTCCAAAGAAAACAGTGGTAGTTTGTTGATTTGCCTCTGTCTCTGGACGTCTAACACAATATTTCATACTGCAGCAATAGTCAAAAATTTAAACATTTAACTGTTCAGAGTATTGCATTTTGTATGCGTAAAATACGCCTACGGACGTTTCAGTTTCAAAAAGTTTTCCGGGGGTGATACCCCGGACCCCCGCTACCGGGAGGGGCGACCCCCTACCAGACGCTCCTTCACCGGCCGTGTGCCGCGGCGAATACGCCCCGAATGTTTAGACTCACCCGCATTAAGAACCCCCCCCCTCGAATATGGGCTAGCTACGGGCCTGTCGAACTCTCATTTGATAATGATAAACTTCAACTCTTTATATTATTGGAAACCGACATAATCGTTTGTCCAGATGTGTCATATTTCGACGTCGCATTTGTAACAGTAATAGTAACTATATAACAGTAGTAGTAATAATGCCAGACGTTCACACTATACTTCGAAATGCTATATTGCTTAACGTTTGCTTTTTTTACTTCTAGAAACTGTATTGATATTGTGCACATGTATAACAGCTTAACAGCATGTGTTTAACTACTACGCTTTTCACTATGCACCCTCTTGTTCCACAGACGCGAACCAGCGTTATTATGCGGGCAGAGAAAATGGCGATCTATTACTATACCGTACCTCGTTTGCAACCTTTCATTTTTGAAACCTTTCGACAACCAGTCGATTCTGGTACGTCACAGTGCGTAGACAAAAAATTAGCTTCCTACATTTCGGAGTGCAGTGTGACAATGACAACCTTAAGTAGCACAAACGGTGCAATAACGTTGTCTCGTCTGAATTTCTCTGGATACGTAGGATAATGTGACTATATTTAGTTGAATGCTTACTGTCGCGAGCTGTTTAGTATTGGGATTAGAGTTTGGGTTAGGTTTAGGGTTAGGATGATTTAGTGTCTCGTTAGTTATAGTGGTATGGACACGTATTTGTGCTACTTTAGGTTGTCGTTTTCACACTGTCGTTTCGGAGCTCAACGTCATCGTCATTGTCGAAGTGAAAACTGGCCTATTGTTGCCTACACCCTATGCATACTGATTCGCATTTGATATAGCTTTGCAGTGTATCATGCTGCTGACAGCTAACGTTCTCCTTTTGCTAGTCTTGCTAGTTTGCACCGACTTAAAGACGAGTCAGACGATCCCTTGACGCCGACTCTGCTAAGACGTTTGTCCACGCCTTTGTTCTGTCGCATGTGGACTACTGCAATAGTCTGTTGGTCAGGTCCCTAAACTAAGCCCTACATTACCAACAAACTATACAACGGATTCTTAATGCAGCAGCGTTATAGAGCGTACAGCGCGTATACCACCAGACACTAAATTTGGAGACAGAGCAAGAAAATGGGGTGCGGAGGAGGAAGGGGGGATTCTCGTATATTTTGCCTACAAGTTCACCCGGGGCTATCATCTCCGATGCAGAACGATCGGCATTAGCTCGACGTTCCAGAGCGTATCAGCTATACAAGCTAAACGTTATTGCGCATCGCTGCTTGCAGGTGAAAGCTCCGAGGTACTTTGTCGACTGTTGCATACCAGTTTCGGAAGTCGCCGGCCGTCTGCAACTATATACGCTCAGTCAGTCGACAACACCTTACTGTGCCGCGTTACCGGATGAACACCTTCGGACGCATAAGGCTGACTCCTAACCAGACGGCTGATCAAAACCTGGCAACAAAAATTTGCAGTAGGCCTACTTCGGTAGTTGCAAGTAGCATTTGCCATAGCAACTAGACCTCGAGTTCATGGAAGAATATGGCGACCGTTAATGCTTGTAATGCGCGATTCGAAAGTAGACGAGGTCACAGACTGAGAAGCGTCGTCACCGACACCTGCGGAGAAGACTGTTCGCAAACGCTCGTATCATTCATGAGTCAGACGCGCACCAACTTTGACGACAGAGCTTTTGGCGCTGAGACGCTGGAACTTTCTGTCGACGCACCTCAGACATCGGACTTTGTCACGCGATTCGTCAGACAGCTGCTGAAGTCACTTCTATCTGACACCACACACACTGTACTTACATACTTACTTGATTGCTTGTTTAATTTCCGGTAATCGGCACTGTTCAGTCCCGCGGTAGTTTTTCTTCTCAACCGTAGCAAACGTTTTGGGTACCTAGTACTGGGTAGCGAGTACCAGGTTAACTGTTTTCCCTTAACACTGTCGCCATTAAACTGTTCTGTTTTAATAGAATGACACTGTTATACATGCATTCCAAATACTAAAATTTATCATTTCATTCACAGATTTTCCACATCATAAAATACTATACAGTGGCATGTTGCATCTCCGTCTCCATCTGCAAAATAAACTAATATAGTTAGTGAATTAACAAATGAGCAGCGCAATATCATGATCTAACAATTGCTCGCTGTAAACAGACATGCAGTAAAGAATGACATCATTATACAAATACAAATAGCGCATATACAAAACTAACTACAGACTTGAAATCTCAGAAAATATGTGAAATTGACACGCTTAACCGTATACGCTTTAAACGTGTTATAGGAACTGAAGTCGACACTCTCGGTAAGAGACTTCTATGATGCAGCATTTAACTACACGCACAGTGTGTGTTTTGACGTTTGAAGAGTTTATATTTATGTCCACGTGTGACTTGATAGGGATCAAACACAACTATATGTTCGAAGCCTACTAATACCAATCCAAAGGCAACTTTATAGCACCAGAAGAAAGCGGCGTGGAGTCGCCGATGTTGTAAGCTATATATATATTTAACATCTTAGGCGATTATTGTACGACAAGTTACTGAGGAACGGCATCTGGGTGAGAACTGAGAATCGTCAACTGACACGACATAAATCAAAATCACGGAATAATTCAGCAGACTTATATAGTTGGTGAACGTTGATGGTTGCGAAAGCCTATTGCAGGGTCATTTCACATTCTGTTGTCGACTTCTGCTGTCGTACACTCGCGCGGTACGATGCGAAGGTGTGCGTATCTGGCCACATGGTTTCGCAACACTGCACAATCGTGACTTGCCACCCGCAATGCTAAACAGTCACCCCTCTGCCCTTTCTAGCTTATTGTAAAGACCCGACAAGTGAATGCAACAAAGACTCTACAACGGCGGCCATTGCATGTGATGTGTAACTTATGCCTGCGACGAGCGAATGTGGGGATGGCATAGGCTTAAGCTTGGCCAACAAGATAGTCTATGGAGGTTATCAGCAAAGTGTTACGTGTATTTCGCTGCGGTTTTATTTGAACTCGAACAATATTTCGAACTGCGTTTCACGATAATGTTGTTTCTGTCTTGGGAGCGAATAAAGACGCGATTTACTGCATGTAGAGGAAGATGCGTAGATGCGTAGGGCATTTCCGTGAAAATGCACATTATAAATCTATTCGATAGGGCGCGATAATACGACTCGCTATGATATCAGTACACAGTGCATATAAGAGGCATTGCTGACGCATTCTTTGTTGCCGTAGTCACCAACTCCGTGCACTAATAACTGCAGACGTTGAGACAACATCAGAAAATGGCGACAGATAATAGATGCTGTACGATATGCAGGGACGAACCGAGAAACCCGAGGATTCTGCCCTGCATTCACTCGTTCTGTCTTGAGTGTATTCGTAGATACTGCGAGTGCGAGGGGAAAATTCCAGGTGACGATGTGCCGTGTCCGGAATGTAGAACAGAGTTCCAGATTCCAAAGAACGGGGTAGCTGGGCTTCCAGAGAGAACATTCGTCAGGTCTAGTAACACTTCACTTAAAGCCGTCGGCGATTATTGCGTCGAGCATCAAGAGCGACTACGGATGTACTGCCTCGAATGTAACATGAACGTATGTTCCACGTGTTGTCTTGAGGCTCACAAGTCCCACAAATTCGATAGAGTTGAAAAAGTCGTTGAGACATTTGTCAGATCGATTGATGAGGAAATTGGACCGGTGACGATGCGTATCGAGTGTCTGAATGGAGTCGCAGCTCATGTAGACTCGGAACAAGAAAAACTGCTGGACAATATCAGGATGGTAGAACAGAAAATTGAAGAGAGAGGTCAAAGGGTCAAAAGGTCCGTTGATCTTCAAGTGAGTGACTTACTACAGGAGCTGCAGTCGCTGAAGGCAGATGCACAAAAAGAGGCAGAGTCGCATAAGGGCAGAATACGGTTGGCGGTGACTGAGATGGACAGTTTCATAACGAGTTCGTTGGAGCTAAAGTCGAAAAGCGATACACCAAGTCTCTTAACGCAAGCTGTCAGAGACGTGAATGTCAGAGCAAAGCAGCTGCTTGAGACTCATGCCATTCCTGACGAATTTCGCATTCCCACATACGAGTTTACTCCCGTCGACATTGATGTGGATCAGAACTACATTGGACACGTATTCACAGCAGAAGAATCGGGTACGAAGTCAGGTATATTTAATCTCTGCTTGGTTTTTAACGTATACTTATCAGCTCTATTTCAACTATACTCTTATAGTTATTCATGATTTGCTTATAACACAACACAAATAACCTTGTACCCATAGGTGAAAGTCATGGCGTGGATAGAGAAGAGGACGAGCCGTTCGAACTGCCTGAACCGCTGTTGCTGCAACAACACGACAACACTGTTGAAACCCAGCTCCAATCACGCGATTCTGGTATGTGGAGCTACACTGTAAAAGCCAACTCGTTTTCAAGATATTAGTCTATAATCCTGTTATCATGTGGCTCATGTGGACTATAGATGACGTTGACTCCACTGTGGCGTCAAAATCGTCTATATGACACTGTAGCGGCTGTCTTTGTTTTAGTTGACCTTTATTGTTTCTTCATTAAGTATTGTATCCGTGTAGCCGGCAACCGGCACCCGATCCCCAAGGATCGCCTGCCGGCAGTCGCTATGATTGGCTGGCATGTGGGCTGCAGGCTACGGGGGCGGAGCCCCACTCTTTTATCAAAATGGCGTCGACATTTAAGCGATTAGTAATCTGGCGATCGGTTTTCCTCTTTTTCGGAACTAGAAGCTTAGTTGAGGGTTATGGTTAAGGTCAAATTTAGGGTAGGGTTATGGCTCGGTTTAGGGGCTAGGGCTAGGTTTAGGTGCCAGCGAATCATTTAAACTTATAGCTGACTGCCGGCAGGGGATCCGTGTGGATCAGCTGCCGGTTGCCGGCTACAAATAAACGACCTAAAAATTAATTAAATTATGTTGCACCGGCTAGATTAAGGGAAAAGATTACTACAGCGCTTGTGGTCCTCTCTGTGTTATATTTCTTTTACTGTTTCGCTTGTGCCTGTTCCTTTTTATAATAACAATAATAATAATAATAATAATAATAATAATACGAAATTCATATAGCGCCATAATTTTCCACTATTATTGAAAAAATTAGTAAAAAAATAATGATGGAAATAACAGTCTTAGATTATTAAGGCGTGGGAATGTTATATCTGGTACACCTACTATTAGAGGTAGAAGTCAATTTCCTAATCCACCAATGAATATTGGTATTATATGACAAAAGACTGTAAGAAATGCATGGTCAGTAAGAATTGCATTATTTAGTTGATAATATTGCTACGGATACAAAACAATATTTTATGTGATCTCAACGTGCTTTTACTTCGTAAGCCTATACCTTCTTGTTCCAGAAACGGGTCGAAGATATCATGCCAAAAGAGACGACGACGATCTATTGGTATTGCAACCTTTCATTTTGCAACCACACGATTCAGGTATGTCACAGTGCGTAGAACAATAATACCTGTTTCGAAGCTAAACGCCAGCGTCAGTGTCGCACTTAGAACTGGCTTAACGTAGTCTACCTAGCCTATAATTGTACTTTCAGTGAACAATACGTAGGTTACTGACTGACTTGCAGTGGCGCGGGAACGAATTTGAAAGTGGGAGGGCAGTGGGCACCGGTTTCGCGAGAAGCGCCGGAATTTTTTTCGGTCGCGCCCCTCCATTTTTTGGCCCTAAAAGTACAATTAGTTGTTTTGGTGAGAGCTTTCGTGGTGGTCAGTACGAACAGTAGTTTGGTGAGTTTCTTTTTTGCTTTTCTTCTACTCACGGACGATTCACGGTGCCCCCTGTGTCCAGCCATTTGTAAACGTGGTGGAGGGGAACGTTCCCCGTGCCCTATGGAGTCGGCGCCACTGTTAACTTGTAAATCCTGTAAATCATGTAATGTCAATCGTAGGCGAAGTTATGGCGATAATCCAAGATGGCTGCTGCCTCCATCTTGTTTGCGCAAAAAATGCTCACGTTGGTCATGCTTTCTACTCCAGGGTGTCATTTTTTTCTGCGGCATATAAATTGCACTTTGATGCAATCCAAAATGGCGGTTATCGCGATCTTGAATTTAGGCCAGATGAAATTTTTTGTCACGTGATGCAAATAAGGCTGCTATTTTGTAGCCTATTACAAAATCTGAGCAAAATCATCACTCAATCAGAAAAGTCGAGATTAAAAGGAAATTCGACGTTCAAGACATAATGGCTTAAAGCGAACAACTGTGTTTAATAAAGTCGCATAGGCCTACATTGCAGAAAGTGACAATTCAGATGAAATAAAGCGGATGTCTGAAGATAAAAATATCACACTTGTAAAATTCCACACGACCGCGTCGCCAACTATTTTTCCGGGATATTGCCAAACGTAACCTACTTTACTGAGAAATCGCTTTAAAAATGCTAAATCATATATGTGCGCCGATAACGTTGGAAACATGTCTTGTAACTCGTTTTTTTACAAATTTTACACCGTGAGCTCCGATCACGTGCTTTGTTTACCCACGGGAATGCTTTTGTCCACGAATATTGAACTTTTCTGCACTTGTCATACTGCGATTTCCACTCGAATTTCTGTATAAAATATACTATAAGCCTAAATGGCTTTCAAAGTTTAATCGTAATAGGTACAGACATTTGGATTTTGTGGGAGGGGGTCGAATTTTGTCCACTGAGACGTCACCGTTAACACAGGGCCAGAACAAACGTTTGGCCTGTGATTAAAACCAAATGCTAAAAGCAAGAAAGTCGTTATGTGGCTATTGAGGAAAAGAAAGCCGGACTGTACGTACACATAATTATATTTCTAAAATGGGACTTAAATGGTTGACGGCTGCAGTGGTACGGCTGCTACTTAGTTATTATTGATAGCAAAGTGATATTTTTGAAGAAAAATTTCCTTGATCAGGGATTCAGGATTGAGAAAAACGACCAGGATCACAGGATTGCAATTTTTATCTGAAAAAGACTAATATTTCATGCACTGTCAACATTCTTTACTTTGCATGTCTACTTGTTCCACAGACACGGGTCGAAGACATCATGTGGACAGAGAAGACGACGACGTATTAGTACCTCGTTTGCAACCTTTCCTCTTGCAACCACACGATTCAGGTATGCCACAGTGCGTATAGACCAATTAGACTCGTTTTGCCGCTAAACGTCAACGTCAGTATCGCAGTCTGAACTGGTTTAAATGTAGCTTACCTATAAGTGGACTCAGGAGCGTCGCCACAGGTGGACATATGTTCATCCCACTTTTGCCAGATATTGTTTCTGAGACTGATGCAACATTGCAAATTCGGTGAGTTTCTACGGGGCTGGGGAGGAGCTCTGCTTCTGGAGACTGGACACCGCTCGGCCTCAGATCCCCGTTAGAGGCTTATGCCTATGTGTGTCCATCCCACATTTTTGACATGGCGATGCCCACTAGTGGACTCTAAGTATACAATGCATACTGACTAACGAGTGACATTGTCTTTGGACATGTAGCTTTGCAGTGTTTTATGCGGCTGACAGCTCAACGTCCTCCTTAGAGTCTCCTTTTACCACTTTGCGCCCAATTCGACGAGTCAGACGATCGCTGAACGCGGAGTCAGCTATGAGGTTTACCATGCCTTGGTATGTCGTATATGGACTACTGCAACAGCTTGCTGGCTGGGTCTCCAAACTACATGGCCGACAGGCTACAACGGATTCTCAATGCAGCATCGCGACTTGTTTCGAGTACTTACTTTGCATCGCTGCTTGCAGGAGGAAGCTCCGAGGTACCTGGTCGACTGTTGCACATCAATTTCGGAAGTTGCCTAACTAAGTTCAGCCAGTCGACAACATCTCACTGTGTTGCGTTACTGGCTATGCACTGTTGGCCCTGGGCTTTTTCGGTTGCTGGTCCTATTTCGTGAATACCGGATCGTCTACATACGTGATCTAACACTCAGTTCTGACATTTTTGAGAAAGCTACTTAAAACGGAATTATTTTCGACTTAATAAACACACTAAGCGCAGTAGAGATGCTTCATGACATTTGAGCAGTATGAATAAAAAAGAAACTTATTTATGAAACACATCCCATTCACGTTATCAAACGTTTCTCACTTAATGTCATTCTACGAATTTTGCTGTCTGTCTGTCTGTCTTTCTTTCAGAACTGATGTTGAAAACCGGCGTCTCTGCTCCACATTTGCGCATTACTTCGTTGACAAAATAGTTAAGCTGCGTGACTCAGTTAGTGATACATTGCATTCATTGTCTGTGTCTGTGCCCAGTGATTTGTCATTTCCCTCCCACAGTGGCTCTGTACTCGAAACACTGTCACCTGTAACATTTGATGAGGTTGGCCGGATCTTAAGCCGCTCTCCTGCTAAG
>Ga0056115_1001933_pt1 | contig 10314 bp, 8 predicted proteins | sample WorMetOlspDAHAB1_FD_77007 | JGI IMG/M metagenome (GOLD analysis project Ga0056115, IMG submission 77007) | Marine gutless worms symbiont microbial communities from Max Planck institute for Marine Microbiology, Germany - Olavius sp. DAHAB.1 ... | reverse complement strand
CACACAACAAAACCTATATGTACAATCATGAGAAAACGTTGTAAAAACATTTATTATATATCAGTTCAAAGTTATATAAAGTAAAACCGTAATTAAATAAAACTGTAATGGGACAGATGGACAAAGGAACACCGAGACCAGCTGTAATGATAATACGGGAGTTCGCATATAGGCCTACATCTTTATTCGATGTGCGGTCAGAGGCATCACAAAACAATGCTAAACAAAACACATCACAAAAGTATACGCCTATAAAATAATTAAAAATATATTATATTGCCATCAAAAAAGTAATGCATTACAAGCAATAAAAAGTATATTATACTTTACGGTAAATTCAAACTCAAAATGTGTGGACTTAAACGTGGAAAAATATGCAATAAAACAGTATATGAGAATAAAACGCAACGAAATACTACTATTGAGAACCGAATAAGCTGCAAATATGGGTGCTAATTCCTATTCTCTTTTAGCGTGCGAAACGATACATTTCTGGCGGGGCTATTAACGTACGAAGTGGTGCACAATCGCAGGTCAGCCTGTGCCGGCGAAGGCGCCGTCGCCTCCGAAGAGCCACTCGGCGCCGCGCCTCGTCGAACCGATGAAGGACCGCGAAGTGCGCGAGGGCGAGCCGGTCCAGTTCCAGTGTCGCATCGTCGGCGTTCCAGACCCGGTCGTCCAGTGGTTCTACAACAACCAGATCATCAAGCCGTCCAAGTATTTCCAGCTGAGCTCCGACCCCGCTTCCGGTCAGTACAGACTGGCGATCGCCGGCGTCTTTCCGGAGGACGACGGCGCGTACAAGTGCGTCGCCAGAAATCCGGTCGGCGAAGTCGCCTGCATTGCACAGCTGCGCGTCATTCGTAAGTATTGAAAAAATAAAACCTAGAAAACCCGAGAGTCTCCGGTGGCACAAAACAGACATATTGTGACAAGTTTTCCAGTTTTTAGCTGCTTCTGCTAATTACCTGTTTCTTAAATAAAGTTTATCCGGTACGAGCACTGTGATGATGTCACATAAGATTGAATCCAGAAAACTATTTAGATGTATACCGACACGTGACGTTACATTAGTGTTAACAAAACTATCAAAGATAAACCATCTACAAAAATGTATATATACTTACAAGTCTTCATTGGCGGGTCTAGGGTTTTTAGTTTTTTTTTGGTGAATTTTATGCGTTTGTGAATTAGGACGTGGGCATAATTAGCAATGTATAAATTGTTTTAATGAATGAATTATTTCATAATAAATTTCACTGACGGTTAGTTTATAAGGTCAGACGGTGGTCAAACCCTCTCATTGGCTAGCAGTGTAGCCTGAGATGTGATATTCTTTGTAATACGATTTTTTTCATTAAGGAATCCATTACATTAGTTCATTTTTTTCTATCTTAAATTTTGCTAAACTTTTCTTCAGTTCGACACCTGATTGTACATCACATCTCGTATGATACCCCGGTACTGTATATGTGCACGAATTGGCAATTTTGTGACAAACCCTTTTATTGACTAGCAGTGTAGCCTGAGATGTGATATTCTATGTAATACGATTTTTTTCATTCAGGGAGAGCGTGACTAGTCACCACTGTCATCCCTATTTATCAGTCCCTGGAGACTTTTCGTATCGTCATTGCAACTGGCTGCTCAATTCGAACCCCCTGAAAAACGTAGAAAAACCTAGAAAGTGCCAGATGGCGTTGGCGTTTGTTTGCAGCGTCGTCGGCTCAGCCGGGTCTGGAAATGTCGAAGCAGATGGAACCACCGCGATTCATGAAGCCGATCAATGGAATGGATGTTCCAGAGGGCGGCCAGGCCGTCTTCGAGGTCGTCGTCACCGGACAGCCGCTGCCCGAGGTCGCCTGGTACCACGAGGGTAGACCGATCCAACATGGTCCCGACTTTCAGGTAAAATCTTCTACCATACATGTAGAGGCATACACGCGATTTCAACGTGGGGGTTTATGGGGGAACGAAGATCCCGGAAGCTAAAGCACGTCTGAAAACGAACGCGTAATCTGGTTATACTTGAACTCCGTTTAAATTCAGTCATTTGTCCGTGCTATAACTCATGGCCTATATGGCATGACGCCCACGAGCAGTACTTAAGATTTCAAGTGCTGAAACTAAATGACTAGTTTATTTGCTCACAGTTCATACGGAAAGTTGGAGACAGAGTACGAGGGGCGATCGGAAAAGTTTTGCAATTCAGTATGGTGTGCAAATGGCAGAGACAAAACAATTACATTATTTTTCAATGCAATCTCCCTTTACATCAATACACTTCTGACATCTGTCAAAAGTTATTTTATTCCAGTAAAATAGAATTCCTGGGGCATGTTATCGAGATACGACTCCATTGCCTGCTACAGCTCATTGTCATCGAAAAATCTCGTTCCGCGAAGGTGCTGCTTCAGATGTCGAAATAGATAGAAGTCGCTGGGTGTCAGGTCGGGTGAGTAAGGTGGGTGAGACAGCTGCTCAAGCTCGATGTCCTTGACTACGGCCTGTGCAACTAGAGACATGAGCGCCGGAGCATTACCGTGCAGCAACAGCGGACCTCGGGTCAGAATTCCCCTCCGCCTCTCCTTCACTGCCTGACGCAGATTTGTCAGCACTTCACCGTATTTGGGTCCAGTCATTGTTGTCTTCTGTGGTATGTAATCCACCAGCAGCAGGCCGTTGCAATCCCAGAAAATTGTGGCCATGACTTTCCAGCCGATTTTGAGTGCGGAACTTCCTGGGTGGAGGAGAGTTGACGTGTTTCCACTGCATCGACTCCTGTTTGGTTTCTGGATCCCAGTGATGAATCCACGTTTCATCATCAGTTATTATACGGGACAACACGTTGTCCGGGGTTGCACTGTATAATAGCCAACAGCTCCGAACACGTTTCCACCCGAAATGACTTCTGAACGGTTGTCAGAAAACGTGGGACCCATCTGGCACGGACCTTAATGCTTTAACCCAAATGTTCATGCAAAATATTCAAGACGCTGCCATATAAAATGCCTACTTCTCTGGCTATCTCCAGGACTTTCAGTCGCCGGTTCTCCGTCACCAGCTTTTCGACAGCATGGCAACAAGCATCAGTGGTCGCTTCGACTGGCCGTCCAACTCGGGTGTCATCTTCAAGCGATGTTCAGCCACGTTTAAATTCAGCAACCCACCGGGTGACTGTCGTATAAGACGGAGCACTTTCCCCATATACGTTTACCAAACGTTCATAAATGTTGTTCGCCGGCTGCTTTTCTAATGTTAAAAATATGATTGCTGCGCGATATACAGATCTAGAAATGTCCAACATTTTGTGCGGGTGACGTCATTAATACGTATGCCGTACAATAGTTAATAAAAACGTTAAAATATATTTTCACACAATAGAACTCATATGTGTAGGTAACATTTGTGATAACTAAAATTTGTCTACATTTAATTTATCATACTGAATTGCAAAACTTTTTGATCGCCCCTCGTACATTGTGTTCTCTTATTTTATAAAGTTCTTAACTTATCTTATGAAAGTTACATTTTTCACAGATGGTGTCGCCGGGTGCCCTGTGGCGATCGGCTCTCAACAATGCTCCTTTCTTTGTTCCCTCATAAATCCGGTCCTTAGTACCTTGTCTAGATTGATATTGAACCAGTTTATGGCAGTTGGAAGTCGTTACGGTATTACCTCGTTCAGTATTTCACCGCGTTCTGTTCGGCTGCAAATTTGGGACTTATTTGATTCGTCACTGACGGCATCTCCTTACTATGTGTAATTGCGTATTGCCGCTTTTAACTGATTTTAAACTGATTTTACTGCATTGTATTAGATTATTTTGTATTTAATCTTTGATAATTGCGTTTGTTTTAGTGCTGCCTAATGCGTAGTAACGCATAATTAATAAACTCTAATAATTTACTGTAACGATATTCCGCCGCAATGAGGCTTGACGTTGGACGATTATTTTGCTGTAGATGCTGCGCGAAGGCAACAAATTCATTCTGGCGATTAGAGAGGTGCTGATTGAGGATTCGGGAATATTCACGTGTCGAGCAACCAATCCCGCCGGAGTGGCAGAGTGCTCGGCCGAACTATTTGTCGAAGGTCTGCGCATAAACAGTGTTTCGATCACAACATTCCAATGTACACAAGTTTACCGAAAAAAGGTCATAATATATATAGGGTGGCCCAAAAAGTGGCACTTTTTGTACGCCTTATAACTTATTCAAATATTGACCAATTTTCTAACCCTTTTAACTGTCAGAATCAGGAGAAAATTTGTAATAATACTGTCACTAAAGATCCCGCCTCACCTCAAGTGTGTCGCCACACTACATTGTGAAATGTCAGTGTCTTAAAAGCAACAACTGAAAGCAAGACGACTTCTGTAACAACACATTTGAAGAGTGCATCGTCCAGCAGCAAGGCGGACACATTGAACATTTGATGTAAAAACTGCAGGATATGACAGTTACTTTGGACAATAACTGAGACAATAAACACGTTGCTTCCTGTGGTTATATGTACTTCTTAAATGTGTTGTTACAGACGTCTTGTTTTTAATAGTTGCTTTAAGAAAAATCTTAATGACGATTTTATTATCATAAGTTACGACAAAATTATGATCACAAAACTTGTGAACGTAACTTTGGCAATACTTTATACTTCGATTGTTTTAGCAAAACCTAAACGTAAACAAACAAACTCAAGTGGCGCATTTGCTAGCTATTGTAAGTATGAAAAATGCACCGCACGCCTTGTACATCCTATTGCTTCACCACTGGTATCGTGCTCCCGTACAGCGGCGCCGACTCCATAAACACGGGGGGGGACGTGCCCCCAACTTTTACAAATGACTGGGCACGGGGGGTGTCGCGAAACAGATCATCCCCCAAAAGTATCCCCCGGATAATATAGTACGTGCAAAAAGTATCCGAGGGATGATATAAAGTATCCCGGGGATATGATATGGACATCCCCCCGTTAAAAAATATCCCCTTCCTTCCCACTCCTACTCCCAATTCTACTGAATGCCAGAATTGAATATACCACGACACGTTTATTGAGCAACGCACATTACATATTACGTGTATTAAACTCTGAAAATCACTCTTTATCCGTCATCTTTATTGGCTGGCCACAAGAAACAGCAGCGATGCGATACCAGGATTGAAGCTGAAATGCGACGCGACGTGTGAAGCGACGTGAAACCTCCCGTTCACGTCGCAGGGAGGCAATCGACGGCGACGATTGCGTAATTGGACGGAGACGCGACGGGGAACGACTTCTTGAAATCTGAATTCTATTGCGCTTCGCTTACGCCGGGGGGGGGGGTTATAAATTTCACGGCGGATAAGTCCTTTCGCGACGGCGGGGGGATACTTTTACGACGGGCCGAATAACTTCTCTACGTGCAAAGCCATCCGGCCGGATAGGTTTCGAGGGGGGATAATATAATGTATGACACCGGTGCCACTGCTCCCGTATATCCTACGTACACGATTTTTTCTGGATAAATAGGGAGATTGAAATGGTTATCAGCGGCAAATGTTGGCTGCAGACGCTACGGGTCGGCGCGCCGAGCCGCAAGTAACCACCGCTCAGATGACTCTACAGCAAGGCGCACCGCCGAAACCTCACGAACGAAAGGCACCACGATTCGTCCAGCCGCCAGCGCCCGTCCACGAGGCCCAAGTCGGAGGAACCGCCAAGTAAGTCACTCAAATAAAAGTCGAATCAAATCATTTATTTCAGGCAAAACGAAAATCAGACAAACGGATACAGACAGAAACGGACAGGAAGAGAGAGGAACACAAAAACACAAAGTAACTCGACTACAATAGCTAGGCTCCAACGACATTATTCTGCTGTGTGATTGCGGGTGAAAATTTTTGAGCACGCCAAAGTCGCTAGTTGGCATCACTGTAATTCTGATAATTTTTTAACGCTGAAAGATAATTATATGAATTCCATGTGAGCATAGGATGACTGAATATGTCGGTAGAATTTCGCTTCGAAATTCAGAGCAGTTGCTGAGAAAACTCAAAAATAATTATTAAGCGGGACTAAATTTTTGAAAATTTTTATTCACCACATAATGGTAGCATAACAACAGTAGTAATGGAACAATAAAAACAAAAAATACAATACTGTTATATTATATTATCACTCCATTATTACTCCATTTTTACTCGATATTACTCTACTGAAACCATGTATGGCTGCTATTCGCATTATGCTCTGCTTTCTTTTTCGTTGCTTATGTTTTTGCGGCCTTTTTGGCGAATAGAAGATTTGTATAACAACAATACAGTATCCGTATTAGTTTAACAAAGTCATTATACTATACTGTCTGAGCCATGTGAACTCAACGCAACAAAGTTTGTGCATGAATTTCATGCGGCGACGCTCGAGTGCAACGCTGGGCTGCATGTCAAGTTGAATTGCTCTTGACCGGAAGCGAACTGGCTCTTCAAACCAGCCCTTGATAAGTAGGCAGACCGACCTCATCTGCAGTGGTGTAACGTGGAACTTCTGCACAAATATTTAAGTACAGCCCTCCCTTCCTAGCTAAAGGTTCCTCCCCCGTTCCACTCCCTCCTTCCCTCTTCTTTTCGTGACTTTGTCCTTCGCTGCCTTCTCCCCCATCCTTCTTCACCCTTCCCCTGTTAACGAGGTAAGTCGTTTGACCTACTTCAACATTTGACGTAGCGGCCCACCTGGACGCAGGACCAACCGGCCCACCTGGCAAGTGTCAGGCAGCCTGGCGGCCCAGTCCGCTTCTGCTCTTGACACTGTTTCACAATCACTATATCAGATGTGTTAACTAGTTTTACAAATAGTCGGCTGATAACGAAGTCGAATGACTGGGTCTTCGTTTTTTGCCACACCCTGTTCATTACGGAGAGTGTACACTGTGCGTAGGCTGGAGGCCCGTCTCGAAGCGAACCCCCCTCCGAGCTTGACGTGGACGACCGCCGGAAGACAGATCCATCCGTCTGGAAGACACGACATCCGCTACGACGACGGAATCGTCGTGCTGCTCATCAACAACGTGCAGCCTCAGGACGCCGGCGAGTATCAGCTGAGAGCGAGCAACGAACTCGGCGAGATCTCCTGCAAGACCGTGCTCAACATTCGACGTAAGGCACTGCTGATGTGACCCAGCGATCGGCGGGTCGCGGGTTCCAGTCTCACCCACTGCGCTGCTGAATGCGGCCGTGTGCAAGATGGTCACGCGCACAAAGTGTCAAACTCCATCAAACGGACAGAGACACGTCCGTTTTTCTGTTTGCCTGTTTTTCTCTTGTGTCTGTCAGGGGCGTCCATCTTATGGGAGAACGAAGCGCGATTCTTCGTAGAAATTTAAGGGGGAGGTAAAAATCCGGGATCAACCGATAAATGCAAGACATTTGGTCAGTTTATTATCGGGAAAATCATTAAAATATTGCCACTAGATGTCACATTTTAGGGCTGAAATGCACCAGAATTCGATTTCTGGCATCTGTCCGTTTGTTGCTTTGTCCGTATGTTTATTAGATGGAGTTTGATACATACGCCAAGCAGTATAGTTTAATGCTAGCGAAAGGGCGGTGATGTGCCGAAGCTGTAGGAAGGTAACCGCAGGTCTGGCGTCGCACTGGCCGCGCGTCATACACTTTTGACATATACCATGTGCTACAAGGCGTAAAACAGGGAGGTGAGCATGGAACCCTGCAGTCCTGTGGACTGTGGTACTATGCGTTACTTACTTAGTTAGTTAGTTAGTTAACGAATAAGGCGTTAAGCCCGAAGGCTGCTAGGCCGGCAACAAAGTCGCATCTGTTATAGGGAACAAAAAATTAGGACGGAAAATTGTGGCCTAACAAAAAATGGCTTCAGCCTCCTCCTCGGAAAGTCTCTAGTGATGGTGCTGAAGTGACCATTTCAGAAGACTACCTTTACTGTAGCAGTTGAGCAGATGTTGACGCACGGTACCGTCGTTGACCGCTGAGAATTTTAGCTGTTACTTTTCTGTTGAAAATGTATATTTACTAGAATACACGGTAGCATAAAACATATAAGTTTTGAGCGGAGGTAAACGAATAGAAACTACTACAGTCAGGCATGGTTATCGTTAACGCATGCTTTATTGTGTCGCCTATGAAAAAGATGGGTTTGACGCAGCGGTCCTTTCGTAAAATCAGAACAATGGGAACGCTGGTGAGCCAAGCGGAAATCGTTGTTTGGTCCAAGCACCGGGGACGCTTCTGCGGGGTCCGGGGGTAGCTCCCAGGAAAAACGTTGAGATAGTATATGCAAAATACTGCAACATGGTGCGTTTTTGGCCGGAAAATGGTTCGCATTGCCGTCCATACTGCGTTCTGACAACGGGAACACCGTTCCCATCCGGTCCTGTGGCTTTTCAACCATGTGATCGGCGTTCTCATGCGTTCCCCCATCGAAACGACGCCCGGTTGGACGCGAAAAGGTTTTCGTTGTTTTCGCAGCGAAAGAGAAGACGGTGGAGCTGCCGATGCAGCAGGCCGCTCAGCCGACGAAACACGTGGTCAGCAAGGACATGGTTCCCACGTTCATCGTTCCTCTCAAGCCGGAGACCAGAGTTCCAGAGAAGAGCATCACCAGGTGCGATTCGCGGTTAACACGACAATAACACAAATAATTACAGAGAAAAATGCAGGCTTCGTTCGTAAGCCAGCCTTAAGTTGTAACTGAGTCGATTTTGAACTCAGCTACTGCTTGCAAATTTATATAATATTGATCAGATCTACACTAAATTCGCCAACAATCAAGGTAATTTCATTCTAGACATTCTCCATTATTAATAATAGTAATAGTAATCTAGTACTCAAACGTTACTGTTATTGAATAGAGATCGTTTTGTCTTTTAACAGAAAACAGACATATGTCGTTGCAAAATTTGCTGTTGAAAATAACTTTCAAAACTTTTTTCGAAGGAGAACGTTTCCCGTGTGACTGGCATGAGAGTTCGGGACTCAGGTTTGGATCTACGTAATAGTGAAATAAAACTGAAATAAAACAGAAATAGAAAAGATGTTTTAAAAAAACACACAAAAATGCTAAAACAGTCGTGAAACATATTAGCTTTCGTGTTTCTGGTTTTATTGCTGTTGTATTTCAATTGTGGGGTTGGCGGCTTGGCTCAGTGGTTAGGACGTCAGTCTCTGGCTAGTGGACTTTCCCCAATTTACGCCTGATCTATGGTTCACATGTGACCACTTCGTGGGTAGTCAACCAACCACTCAGCCTTCCGTCCCTTCTGGGTCGGTAAATGAATAGTAGTCCATATAATTAAACTGCAGACAAGGGTTGCGTATGGCTGTTTGGTCACAGGTTCAAAGTCTTGTGGCCGCTGGCTTAGCCTACGGCCTATAGGCTGTACGCCCGCTCTGTGTGTGACACAATAGCACCGCTGCAGCTGCAGCTGCCGCTTGTGGCCCTATACAAGTGTTATGCCTTTACCTTTACCTTTACCTTTATAATTCAGCGAGTTTTTCGCGACGGCTGCGTGTACAGGCTGGAGTGTCAGGTCCGGGCGTATCCACTTCCGGCGATCACGTGGCACGTAAACGGCGTCGAGTTAGCGCCTTCGCCGAAATTCGTGCAGACGGTGGTCGGCGAACAGGTGGTGCTCGAGATCCGTGAAGTGACTCGCGCCGACGCCGGAATCTACACGTGCCGCGCCCGATCCAACATCGGCGAAGCGTCCACCAGCACGGCGCTCATCGTGTCAGGTAACCAAAAAAAATCCCAGACAAAAAAACCCAGAAAAATCCCAGAAATGTCTCGTGTTCTGTTGACATCTGTCGTGGCTTTTCATACAATCAGGATGGTGGCGTATCTCTGTCTGACTAAAAAAAGGGTACACACGTGAAAGTGCATGTCTTTCGTTACTGTATTATTAATTTATTAATGCGTAGTCTTATTTATTGGCTATTTATTTGTTTGTGATGTGTTTATTTATTTATTTATTCATTCATTGATTTATTTTGATAAATGACAGTAAATTTACACGTATTTTTTACTGAATTATTGAATCACTAAATCACTGAATCACTGAATCACTTAATTACTTAATCACTTAATTGCTTAATTACTTAATTACTAGTAGTATAGCCGAAGTCAAAATGATGCCATCCCTCCGGTGAACCGTTTCAGGCCTCAAAGGACTCACTACCGGCCACCTCAGGGTCACCCAAGTCCAGCCCGGCTCGCGAGCCTAGACTAAATGAGATCAACCCACGGGCCCACCGCCCGGCGGTAGACTATTCGAGAACGATTGCACAACACACTGAAATAGT
>Ga0056115_1001932_pt1 | contig 10316 bp, 10 predicted proteins | sample WorMetOlspDAHAB1_FD_77007 | JGI IMG/M metagenome (GOLD analysis project Ga0056115, IMG submission 77007) | Marine gutless worms symbiont microbial communities from Max Planck institute for Marine Microbiology, Germany - Olavius sp. DAHAB.1 ... | reverse complement strand
CTTCACTACGGCGGTGTTGCAAGTCTGTTGCAAGGAAGGTTTTTATGCACACAAGTTGAAGGTAATAGCGACAGGCTTATTGACAATGCCGACACTGTGTAAATATCCAGGTGTTTTTTCAAGCAACACGTCGCATATGTCGCCTTGGCTTGGCTGACGTGATACGGGGAAACAATTATATTGGGACTTTTGGTATTAGAATTGTGAACTTTTGGTTTTTTGTGTTTTTACGTATTTTTGGTTGTTACATGTTTGGGTTTTCAGTACCATCAGCTAAGTTTACCACTGTTTCTGAATGCCTTGAAGACTAATTAATATGCAGTAAGCTGGCAGTAGCATCTTAATGACTAAGTGTTGAATGAGATGTTAAACTCTAATCATGTACTAATTTACTGCCGTGAATGTTTTTCAGTTACGTCAAAATGCCAAGTATTTGAACTGTTCTGAAGAGCACAGAGTTACAGCGAATTTCTGCTCCATTTGGCGTTCACGCCTGTTTCTGTCGTGCACCGTAATGTGTAGTGATGTACCAGTTTTTTATGTAATTTAATTATTATTTTTTGCTTTCAGATTCAGTGAAGACTTACGCACTGATTTGTGTGGTCTGTGACAGATCGGACCTTTTTACCACGCAAAAGCAGTGGTTATAAATTTAAAGCCATTATGTGTTGTGTTCGGCGGAGTGTGAGATATCGGTTTAAATTCGTTACTTATTTATCGTCTGTATCTTACGTGCTTGTGTACGTGGCATACCGGATTATTGTCGGCACATTTTCTATCTTGCCGGTATTTAGTCTATTAGGCTAACGGACTCAGTTTTCTCGTGAACTGTGTGTCTGTTTTTCGCGTGTGAAGATCGCTGGTGCGGCGACTTGTTTCATTCTGCCGTCAGATTGATTCAAAAGTGCAACTCATTGTCTGTAGGACAGCTTTGCCTTTGTAGAATACGTCGTTTTTGACACACGCCGTAATAGTCTAAATGTCTCTCCAGTATCAATCTTTTTAACACTAGGCCTAATTATTGTGCCATAAATATCACAACCAGCCCGTTAACTGTAGTTGAAGCCACTTTTAAAAGTCCATTAGAATATGTATATAACGTGTCATTCGTGTTGTTTGTTTAGCAAAGTACTATACATACATCGCTGTACTTACTGTCATTAGGAGCAGCGCAATTCGGCTTCTCATATACTTCTGGTTCATTTTATTGCTAGACGCAGTCGCTGCAGTGTTGCGGCGCCGTTAACATTTTTGTAAGTATTGTACAGTCATTGTTTTAGATTTTTGTACATTTTTTTGTTATTGTTAATATATGCCACGCCCGTCATCGTCGTTTTGTTTGTCAATAAATCTCTGCGTGCAGGAGACAAAGCTGTTGTTGTGTGCGGAGGTGGACTGTCGACGCGGTGTTTGTGTTTGTAACTAAGTTCATAAGGGTAGCCTACTTGCAGTCTGTGCAGAAAACAATTCACACTGCGCGGTGAGATTGATGCATATCCGATATAAAACTGGAATAAGGGGTCGGTCATGTTTGGAACGTCTTGACTCGCCGATTTGCAAAATACGGAGCACGAGGCGAATTTAATTTACTGCTTCCGTTCGGCATCCAAAAGCTGAAAGGTTTCAGCCATAAGGAGCTATGCCCCCAGACCAGAGGCTCTGCTCCTGGGGCCTCCGCCTCAGATCCAGTTATAGGCTCGCGCTCCGCGTTCGCCTGCAATTTCATGTCCTGCTTTTTATCTGTCCTTCATTTTCGCGTCCTGCAATTTCACGCCCTGCAATTTGGTCGGTCGTTTTCATGTCTGTCATTTTCAGCGCCCCCATCGACACCATTCAGGCAACATCCAAGACTCTGTTCTTGTAGCTCCTCAGTCAAGTCATTCATATACAAGTTAAAGGCCTATAACACAGCGGGACATTGCGAGACAAGTTTATTGATTAGTGCGTTGTGGTTAACACTATCAAAAGCCATACTGGCATTAAGTGCGCTTCACTCGCCGATTTCAAAATACGGAGCACGAGGCGAATTTACTGCTTCCGTTTGGCATGCAAAAGCTGAAAGTATAGTATTGTATAGTAATCTGCAACTTACTGTACCGTACATATAGCATTGCATTAGCATAGCCAGTGTGCTTTTTAAATTCAAATGTAAGTCATGACTTCACAAATATTTTCTGAATTTATCAATTAAACAAGACTGAAATACCTTAGAGATAACTATCTCAGAGATATACCTCGATAGTTAGTCAGCTTCCTGATAGGCCTATCGTCAAATCTTTCAACCAGGGGTACGATTATGCTGTGTCCAAACTGTTTAGGGCTGCTGTTACTCCGGCTGGAGCGACAGTTCGGGCTACATGGTTCAGGTCGTACCTGTCAGGCAGAACGTTCTATGTCGTGTTTGGCGGCTAAGTGTTCAAGTGTTGGGACCGCTGCAGTTCATTGTGTACACGGCAGACCTTACGGACATTGTGGACCAGCACGGTGTATTTTACATGCGTTTGTTGACAACACACAGATGTATTTGCACTGTCATCGACCCAATGAATCTTCATTTTTTGTATAGTTTGTTTGCAAAATTTACTTATCAAGCCCTGCTGTTATGTTCATTAAATCCAAAATTTTATACAAAATCTAAAAAAATTGTACACTAATTTCACATTTTGCTCCAGCTTCTGGGGGACTTCGTCCCCCAGACCTACTACCGGGGCTTTGTCCCTGGATCACACTGCCATGGGGGATTTCCGTCCCAGATCCCCTGGCCTGGCCCCTACCACGTGAACCCTCTCCATTGTAAGATCCTGGGTACGCCTGTGAATGCTGCTGCTCGTGTGGTCTCCAGTACTCACAAGTACGACCGAGGTTTGTCGCAGTTCCTACACTCAGAGTTTCATTGGCTCGATGTGCCGGAAAGAGTTCAGTACAAACTCAGCGTCGTAATGACATGTACAATTGGTTGTATGGCCAGTCACCGCAGTACCTCGCAGATCTCTGTGTACCAGTGTCCGACGTCTCAGCACGGCAGCATCTTCGATCCGCTACTCGGAATCTGTTGATGGTTCCGCGATGCCGGCTCAGCACACTTGGTCCACGGGCCTTCCCTGTGGCCGGCCCGTCGCTTTGGAACTCTACCAGACCGTTTGAGAGATCCGGATCTTGGCAGGGACGGCTTCAGACGTCTGCTGAAGACGCATTTATTTACACTGTACTGAAGCATTTAGCATATTAGAGATTTTTCGGGACGATACGCTCTACAAATTGATTTACTACTTACTTACTATGTACGAATTAGCGCAATAGCGAAAATCACAAACAGAAAATGTTTTGCCGAACAACATCATCAAAAACAGACCACGTGCAACAGACTCCTTGCTCCCGAGAGTTAATTTTTCGTCTTTAGCTAAGTTTAACAATCCGTACATGATTTTTCCAGCTTACAAAAAAATTTTCATTTGGCAGCGTTGTATTAGGGTCCGATTAAGGAATATAGTTGCAACCATAGTAAAGCTTTAGTGTTGTGATCGCTTTACGTGCAGGCATATATATAGGCCTATGACATTTTATGTAGTTTTATCATTTTATGAGCCAACAAACGACGTGATTGAAAATGATATAGGCCTAAACAGAATTTTAACTTGCAAATGATGATATATCCCTGCAAAAGGTAGCCTACTAAACTACAAAAGTCAGTTGAGACCTATCCCCGTCGCAAGCTAGAGGCCTATACACGGCTCAGGGCATTTTTATAAAAAATTTTCGAAACGCACAACCTGCTTCGCTTTCCATCGAGCCGAACGCTTTGTGCTATATTTGTGGCTGAAAATCACTCTTGTCACACAAAATCAACAAAATCCAAGTCAGGCCATAGGCGGAAAAAGTTCATCATGAAGTAGCATGATATGCAGCATCATCATCGGCATCCCTGTCATCGTCGTCGTCGTCGTCGTCGTCGTCGTTGACGCCGTAGTCGTCGTCAACGATCAAACTTAGAGTCATCTCCACATTCTCTTCTCGCTGATCGGCCTACATCCACACACAAGCACACACACACATGTCAATACACCAGTGTGTGGACACTTTTTGTGGACCTAATACACCAGTGTGTGGACACTTTTTGTGGACCTTGAATTCATATCTCCACATTGTGGAGATATGAATTCAAAGACTTCTAAGGACCCTGAAACCTTTTTCCAGACTTTCACTTAACGTAAAATACAACTGCTTACTTGAATCCAAGCCAATCAGCATTCGAGCGACTGTCAGCGAGGAGTAAAATTATAGGGCACCAACACAACCTGGGAGGTAGGCCACCGTACAACGTATTGACCCGTGTCCTCGGTCCTGCATGATCGACTGCTGTCTGGCTGAGTGCTGAAGAATCGGAAGATCAGCGCCGAAAAAGTAAACTACCAAATTATCACAAAAATCTTGTTATATCATATTAAAGCCTACCAATGAGATTAGATTTCTTTGTCAAATTAAAGTATCAATCAAGCACTATAATATTATCCGTTTGGTATTAAATATTCTGTGCGCGGCCTATTTTGTGACGTCAATAACTATGCCTGACCCACAAAATAGCGATATGCGTCACATACGTTAAATGATGTCAGCGCTTTCTCTGGTATCAGCTCCACTTAGCAAGCTGTGAATTCTATTCCAAAACCATCTTGCAGATGGCGATTTATGTAAAAAAATTATCAGAATTTCAATTTTTAATGATATTAGATCATGCTTTACATTGATTTTACCCCTACCGCAGCTTCAAACATAGAAAGTGATGACGTCACAAATGAGGTCACACATAGAATATATAACACAAACTTGTATTATTCTGCTCATTTTGTGATAAAACTAACAAAAAAAGTTATCTTTAGTGGCGGTTTTTAGTACGATTTAATGATGATTCTTGATAGTGTCTTACTTTTGGCCACCCTGCATATGAGCCATTGGCAAGGGAACTACTCTATCATTTTACTACTACTACTACTACTACTAGTAGTAGTAGTAGTAGTAGTAGTAGTAGTAATAATATTACGCCGAAAAGTTGACTAGACAGCTGGTCACCTCACATAACTAAAATCAGAAAGAAAGAAATAAAGAAAGGAAGAAAGAAAGAATGATGATAATGATAAAAATAACATTACTAACGTTGTCTCCGTTAGCAGGAAACACCAGCATCAACAGATCGTCCTACAGATAGATATATACAAATCCGCATGAGCAGTATAGCCTAGGCCAAACTGAAACTTATAGGCTATAAGCTAATGATGAAGAGACGCTATAAATGTAATCAATATTGGTTAGTTAATTGGCGTAAAGTGTACCGTTCACCACGGTACAGCACGCGCTGTCGCCTATCTACAAATCGACCGTGACCCTGTTTCCTCTTCCGAAGTTCCGTCTGGACAAATTGTGGGTCTGGAAATGCTTTTCAAAGCCTCAGTCGCAGAAGAACTAAGACCAAATCGCGTTAGAAGCATGGCTGTATGAGCTAGGTATGATCATATAAGTGCAGTTTATTAACTGTTCCGTTGTCTAACTTTTCATTTCGAGACGCGTTACAGTTGAAAACAATACGAGTTATGTAACAACACCTTTTTAAGAGTGCGTCGACCAGCAGCAACACGGACACGCTAAACATTTGATGTAAAAACTGCAGGATGCGACAGTTACTTTAGATAATAACTGAGACAATAAACACGTTGTTTCCTGTTGTTCATTTCTTTAAATGTGTTGTTACAGAAGTCGTCTTGTTTTCAATTGTTGCTTTTAAGACACTAACATTTCACAAGGTATAGTGTAGCGACACGCTTGAGGTGTGGTGGGATCTTTAATGACATATTATTACAAATGTTCTCCTGGTTTAGACAGTGAAATGAGTTTGAAAATCGGTCAATCTTTGATGAAGTTAAGGCATATAAAGTTAAGGCGTACAAAAAGTGTGCCAGTTTTTTGGGTCACCCTGTAGTGTTATCGCATTTTAGCATTTCTTTCTTAGTGTCTCTGTTTTATCATTCTATTTTTCATTTTTACATATTTTGTGTTTCTGTATACTGTATAGTCCTGTTTCATGCGTTTATCATTCTATTTTTCATTTTTACATATTTTGTGTTTCTGTATAGTCCTGTTTCATGCGTTTATTTGTCTATGTTTCTGTGCCAATAATTTGGCAAATAAACGCGTTCATTAGTTTGTGTTTTTATTAAGCAGCGGACCACCTAGCCCCGTGGTTTCTAGTCTTGAGTCTTGACCAATCAGCGGATAGCGCGCATTGAGTGCACAACGAGTAAAACAGAACGAAACTCGACGGAGGTCAATACCTGTGTGAACGCAGATCCTGATGCAATTTCTGCTGTTGTACCTGCGATACGCAGTGTGTGTGCGTTAAAAGAAAGTAAAATTACCTTAAATACAATAACCACGCAACAAATTTACATGACTGCAATGCAAAATAGGCCAGCATGTCAATGATTAATAATGCCAGATATAACTAAATGTGGTAACAGTATGTACGGCAAACATCAGGATGGTACGGGCATTTATTATATTTATAATGAAAATTTATAGTACATGTAGCGCGAAAAAGTATGGAAAAATTTAAAATACGCCATAGTTTTAAAAGTATACAAAGTGTTAAATGAGCGTTACCTTACTGAAAACCAGTGATTATTCTATAGGCATTGTTCCGGGGGTAACTCCCCCAAAAAAATTTATAATAGGCTTTTGGTCTTGTGAGATTCCGTTAATAATAATCATAATCATAATCCACAGTTTATTCTGTGCGACTCCTACAGCTAGAACGATGACGCATCACACTGTCCAGTTTAAAAGTGCGATCCCGGAGCTAGGTAGAGTAGGCAGTCTGGAACAAGAACGTTTTCAAGGAACGCTTGAAAACCGGCGTGGAACGCATCAACTTGACTTCTGTTGGCAGGCGGTTCTATGCTCGGGGGTGGCAACAGAAAACGCCCTCTCGCCGAAGTTCAGACGGGTCCTGGGAATGACGTAGTTAAGGGAGGGAGGGAGAAGAGAAAGGGAGAAAAGGGGGAGAGGAACGAAACGGGAGGGACCAGCCCACCTTTCGCAAATTCTTTAATCCGCCCCTGGCTTCTGAGGGACCGCCCCCAGTCTCTACATGTATACCGTGGCTTTGCCTCTGGACCCCACTGGGACTTCCTTTTGCCAGATCCCCTCCCTCCGTACCCTTTACACAATTCTTGATCCACCCCTCGTGAATCCCTTCCATTGTGAAATACTGTACTGCAGTACGCCGATGGTGAAACCCATCCTAATTACCATCCCATTAAGGCTCTTGGCTGTGGCAACTCCAGACATAGTGGGGGTAATATGACGTCATCCCATGTCGGATATTATTTGTCATGTTATCTGCACAAAATACTGTCAACATAAGCCATTTTTACGTTAAAAATGCACAAAATCCAATGTCGGCTGGGACTCCGCCCCAGACCCCGCTGACGGAGCTTACAGCGCTCTTTTTATACAGCGCTCCCCAGGCTCCTATATGGATTTAAGGGGTCCTACTTCTAAGGGAGGTAAAGGAAAGGGAAAATGGGGAGGGAATGGGGAATGTGAAAGGTCTGAGAGGGTGACGTGGGAGGTCAGGGGAATGGAAAAGAGAAGGACGAGTTGTACTAAAAACTATTTTAGGCCCCGAATACGCCTAAAGACTACTAAATGGTATTGACGTACATGTACATAATTATTGATTCAAGATTCGTGGACGAAAACGTGGACAGACGTGCGTATACGTAGAATGTTTGGGTGGGAACAAAGATTTAGCATTATTGATAGCAATTTAGCAGTAAATTACGGAAAGATTGGCAGTAAAATGCCGAAAATTAGTCCACAACTTTGCACCGCTAAATAATGCGCCACGCCAATGACGTCATTCTTCTATGACGTCATTCATCTTCATTCCATTCGCAGATGCTCAAACGCGCCTATAGAAGACTATTTTTGCAGGTTTTGGGGAAATTTGACCCCATGAACGTGGTTAGCCACCAGTTGGACCACAGCCATGGTTGGACCCCCAAAAGGCACATCCTTTCGTGACTCCGCGTGTTTTGAACCATTTTGGGTCAAAATCCGCCCACGGGTTTGGATTCTGTGAGTGGTAGAATTTTGACCATTCCCATTGGATTGCGATGTCGCCGTTAACACTGTGTGAACTACTGTTCACACTGTGATAGAAGTGTGATGAGATTGAATCATAAATAACTCAGGAATGAATGGATGATAGTAGGATGCTCGAAAATGGTATGCAGTTTAGACGAATGAAGCTTAGTGTATGAAACAGCGCGAAGATCAAAAGGACAAAAGTCAGGTCAAAAGTTCATGTAAAAATGGAGCACAAGACATCAAAAATATGCCGAAAACGTCATCCTTTAGTGGAAATACACCCGTGTTATAGGATATCATGGTTGCCGAACATGATGGTGATGACAGTTTTGTTTAGACCGGAATCCGAATTAACGCTATTTCTGGCAATTCGCACTAAAGAAATCACCAAAACACTGGGAAAATGTATCCCGACTGAATCACGTCTGTGACCGCGGGATTGGACTGCGGCCTAGGTTGAACGACGGCTCTCTGTGACGACAGCGTCGCTGAGTCAGCATATGCGGTAACTTGAGGCGCAATATAAATGAGCCTTACTTTTCTTAAAGGACACAGGAACACTTCTGGAGATTACACGAAGACTGTGTAATAATCCGCGTCAAGACGCAAGATTCATTTGCATGTTAATTGCTTGCGTTTTTGTCAAGGATACAGATCGGACAATTTCATCATCGGTTTGACCGACGTGGCACCTACAGTGACGGCACCTGCAACTGGAAACTACGCCGTCTGTGGTCAATACCCAGGCGTAGTGGGTACTGGTGCCACAGTCACGCTGAACTGTGCGTGCAACATGCCGCCGTACAGATATCTCATAGTACAGTTTCCTATTGAAGATGCTGCAAATTTCTGTGAACTGGAGGTCTACGTTCGCCGTAAGTATCTCAAAAGCTAATGGCAATATAAAAGCAAATCTCACTGACTAGTTATAACAGTCATTCTAAGCTCCTAAATGTTCTTCAGCACAATATATAATAATATAAATGTAAGAGACGACACTTAGTTGTAAGTAAAAAAAATCTCAATTATGTCGGGTGAAATAAGCCAAACTTCTTGGAAGCGCCCTTGTCGGCTCATTAATGAAGCTGGTCTGGATGTTTTTGTCCCGCGGACCGACGTTATCATGGCATACTCGTATGCATACTAAATGCAGTGCTGAAATTGTTTGTTAGCTCAATGACATTTGGTCCAACCGGTGTAGATGGCAGGCCGTTCTATCGTTCCTATGGTGCTTTCTTTAGCATGAAAACTTGAAACCCAATGAGAGCGCCAGAATCTCTTCAATGAATTCACAATATTCAACTGTAACGTCTTGATTGTAGGAGCTCTTTTAATTTTGTTCCTAGCTTTGTTGTAACCTGGTTAGCATACATACAAATCAGATCAAATCATCTTTTATTTATGGATAACAAACGCATACATAAAATAGTGGTGTTGAAACATGGAAATCACTATTCACTAACAGGAATAAAACACATAACACAAAAAACATCTAGGATAATCAGGAGACGATATAACCAAACCGGCACCGATTGATACAGGAGTCTTTGTACAGTTGAAAAGTACAGCTTGGCAATATGTATGAATGTCCTCTATCACGTATGCTATGTTGAGCATTTCCTGTGGAAGGCAGGAGTTGATTAAGGCAATGGGTAGGATATTTGATACTATTGAAAAGTGTATGGTCAGCGCTTTGAGCAATTTGTTTAAAAGCGTGTTACCTTACGTGCTTTAGGCCTAACGCGTGGAGTTTACAATAGTCAACCATGACCAGAAGTAATTACGACATCCACTTTCGACATTCGCAAAAGAGATCTCATCCGATAACCCGACACCTGCTGATTTTGAGCCTGCATGTTTCTGTCTTTTATTGCAATTAGTTCTGCTCGAAAAAGTCGAAAAAAATGCCGATCGATTTTATATCGATCAGATGTCACTGCCACGTCAGCATAATCAATCATATCCGCCATCAATCGTCTCATTGTTGACACTTGATAATAATAATAACACTAATCTGTTGGAATAGGCTGGAAGTGGGCGAGTCGTCGAGGACAGAAGATGATCAACAATGTGGCCAGCACTATCACGGTGGACATTCGTCTGCAGTGCATGCTCAACTGCACGTTCTCTCCGGTCTGTGACTCGTACAACTACCGGCCTTCTGACAAGACGTG
>Ga0056115_1001931_pt1 | contig 10321 bp, 3 predicted proteins | sample WorMetOlspDAHAB1_FD_77007 | JGI IMG/M metagenome (GOLD analysis project Ga0056115, IMG submission 77007) | Marine gutless worms symbiont microbial communities from Max Planck institute for Marine Microbiology, Germany - Olavius sp. DAHAB.1 ... | reverse complement strand
TTAAAGACTGTTTTAAACTGTTAAGTTTTTTTTACATTAATAGAGTTTAACGCTCACTCGCCACACAGTTTAGGTCATTTCGGAGACGGTTTGCACAGCCAATCACTTGACTGGTACCCGACAAAAATCAACAACACTTGAATCACACCATGCCGTCTATTAGCGTCTTACGAAAGTCTGCCAAGAAACAAGATGAACTGATGCATGCTACAGCTCCCGAGCCGATACGGGGCACCAATCCGTACAAAAAATGCTATTGTGCACACGAACAAAGATTGAGATTGCAAGCGAGTCCAGACTGCATACCATCGTCCTTAACAATCGCAGTCTGCACAGCTTGAGTGAATGAGTATGAGAGGTTTCTTAAAGGTGCATCAGCACATGAAAGGCCATTGTGGTGCCAGAAGTTGGGCACAATGACGGTCGGTCGTCGGGTCTTTTTTATGCTCCGCTCCGTCGCCGACGACAAATTAGTATTCGCCACGCTGCATGCAGCAGCTGCAGTTGAGCCTTTCCATCCTTCTTTTGCGATGACTGACCGCCCCTTCGCCTCTTCCCTCCCAATCCCGAGTGCAAGGAAATGCGAGAAAGTAGTACAAGACAGAGGTCAGTGATATTTGGATTAAAATTGAAGATTAAAATGTCTCAATCTTTTTACCAGTAGACTTTGGGATTTTAATATTGTTTATTGCATGAGTTAGATTCACAGTTGTTTAAGAGTACGCAGAATAGCCAGCATTGTATCAACTGTTTGCTCTCTGACATCAGAAACACTGCATACTCTACAAGGCGAAGAAACCACCGATATGAACTCCCGTATTGTCATTATAACTTTTCTCGGTGTTCCTTTGTCAACCGGTCCCTCTACAATTTTATTTGATATATGTGTTTTTTATATTACTTTGAACTGATATATTGTCAAATGTCCGTGTTCTCATGTATGCACATATACGTTTTGTTGTGTGTACTTAATAAATATCAATCAGTCAGTCAACCAATCAATCAGTCAATCAATCAATCAATCAATTCAACCAGCTTTTCAATCATAAATGTTGCTTAATAACAGTGAACGGTCATTTTCTAAGAATATTTGTGTTTTTTTTCAATTTCGTTATATATTTTTTTATTTCTTAGATATATGACCTAAGTTTATTTCGTTATATTAGTGCATTGTACCTGTACGACTTCAACTAACTATTGATTTATTTTTTACAACACATAACAGACGTAGGCCGACGTGTTGAAGAATTTAAACAGGTTAAATTGGAAGAGCGATAACCAAATCAGCTTCTGCTCAACGCGAAACGCTCGATTTTTATAATGTTAATTCCACTGAAGGTACGAAAGACGCAGGTGTGAACTAATTGTGCCAACGACGAGTGTCTTCTCGTGAGACTTAGAAGTCCTAGCTAATGCTGATGCCTGTACAGCTGTATTTCAAGTATTTGCGCCACAGCTTTTGTGCAGGACATTTCAGTACATTTCAAGGAGACTAAAACACGTATAACATCCGTGTATACTATCGGACTAACCGTGATTGTCTGTAGCCTGTGAGCTTAAATATTATTAGAAGTATGAGCAAGATGATTAAGAAAATACGTACATGTACAAAGCATTGCAAACAAATGTACACGACATTTTACAATCTTCCGTAGAATCGCGATATCGCCTCGCAATGCTCATCAGAGATTTTTGTCTTTCAGTCAACACAAAATTCATGTCTTCGCAGTTACCGAATATTCTATGCTTAAGTTACCGGAAGTCGATCGTTCTAATAGGACGACTGTCTTCGATCGCACAGAATTGCACAGAGCGTATACACGTTGTCCTTAAATCATTCAATAGATTAATGCTAGGATATTTGAGAAAATCGTCCCAAGCTTTAATCCGTTTCTAAGCTGGCTTCTTAAAGCACCTGAAATTAATTTCACGGCATTTTCTTCAGTGGATGTCAGTGTGTCGTCAGAAAATCTATAACAATGAACATCTGAAGTCTTTAGACATGAATAACAGAATACTTTGACTACCATATTCAAAAATGTCGACCTTAGTTTTCTCTTTTATCAATAATTTTCTTGTAATATCACATCATTCGCTGCTAGTGAATTATTAAATTTTCTAAACTGTGTACGAAGTATTCCGGAACGGCCTGTAGGCTACAAAATAACAACGAGCATGTGTGTGTGTGTGTGTGTGTGTGTGTGTGTGTCACTGATCAAGATGCTCCAATGATCAGCTGTCCACACGAAGAGTATTCAGTGGCAGTCGGCGACAGAGCACTGATAAGCTGCAGCGTCAGTGCCAACCCAGGTAGTCTGCTCACGTGGATGAGCTCTCTCGGCGACAAGCTGCTTCAGCACATCACTGACCCGACCATTAACGTCAGCATCAAAGTATGTATAAACAAACTTTTGTATGTTTATTCTGCACATTTTATTTGCTATTGTCGCTTTCGAGGTCTGTGTTTGGCAAACTTTACAGGGGCGTTGAAGCCAAAAAATGTCATTATTAAAATGTCGACTATAACGTTTATTATTGTTGTTAGAAAGTACCGCCACAAATTCTGGACTTCCGTTTGTCATTGTAACTATAAATACAACAGAGTAAAGTCACCGCTTTTAATATGGTTTGGAATAACTTCGCAAGAAAATAATAAAATGTTTATGGTCAATATTTCGCTGGAGTGACCCTTTGTACGTCACAGACGGTGTAAAGCTGCATGTAAAAGGTTTATACTCGAGAATAGTCGTATCAGTTATATTTGTGATTTCTCACTGTCACGTGATTTCTGCGGTCAGTTTTGTATCGTCTCGTCCTGTCGTGTGTTGCTTCGGCGACAATCGTCATAATTCTTCTGATGTAACTGCCTTACAGTGCGATTTATATCTACATGTTCGCGAGGCTTATCGGTCACATGAGACAATTTCAGTATCACTGCAGACTGTAAAACTCATTTCAGACTGTACTGATAACCTGCTTCTCCGAAGCTTGCATGCTTCGGTTTCTTTTGTTGACATTTAAATTCAGAAATTACAAAAGTTTTCGAGTTAAACGTCTGGAGATTCACATTTCTTGATTTTATGTTTCGACTTACGCCGTACGGTAAAACGGGAAAACGTTAAGACAAAGTTTTAGGTTGAAAATGAAAAAAATCTGCAATTTTTATACGTTCAGTCGTCATCAAACGAGACAATATCACCAAAGCGCGACAGAGACAAACCGTTAGAAATATTTTACGTGTTAATTATTTCACATATTCTACGTTATGTGTAGATCATAATTTCTTGACATACACACTGAAAAATTTGGACACTAGACACAACAAGCGCGATGATTCTGTGAAAATTGAATATTCTTGTTAATATGAAATATCGCACGTCTTCTGGGGAAAATATTTCAAATTGTGCAATAAACATCGAAAACGAACACACAAATTTAGACGTACAGGTCTACGTGATGCGGTTTCAACTGTGTTGTTATGTGACGAGGGGATTGTGTTTTTTTAGATTTACGCTTGTCGCATGCACTGTTCGGTAAACCCATCAGTGTCTGTTCTGTAACATGGACAGATCATCAGCAGTGACAAGACACTGGTGTACTTGACGATCGACCGCGTCGCCGACCGCCACTACGGCAACTATTCGTTGCAAGCGCGCAACATGGTTGGTTCGGCGATGACGACTGTCATGCTGTCGCGCGGCGTCACGGAGCCGGGTGACGCGCGAGCTCGCCAGCAGCAGCGCGACGCTCACGCGGTGGCCGCTGACGACGCCGACGTCTTCCGGTCGCACCAGGTACCCTCAGCAGCTCAACAACACGGTCAGTACCTCGATTCTAATGCCGTCCGCACAACGAAATGAAACTGAAACAAAACGCCAAAATAGCCGTGAGACGTTTCATCGGTTTTAGCCAGTCACAACCGGTATCTGCTGTTTATGCAAAACTGCTGTCTATGATGCTTGTCAATCAAACTTTGGTCAACAAACATGGAGATCATAAGCGTTATTACTTTTGGTAAAAAGCAGCTAGTTTCTGAAGGAGTTACTTAGTCTTTAGGCAGGATGTAACGAGTTACTCTCGTAGTTACTCCAAAAAGTAACGTCTTACAGTAACCCGCTACTACGATGACGTCATGCATACGTCATTGCCCGCTCCCGCCTCTGGTTTGGCGCTCAAATTATACAGCTAAAACGTTTCACGGCTGGGGCGTTTCGTTTTGGCTGAAACAAAATACACAGCTTCAGTTTCATTTCGTTGTGCGGGCGGCTTAAACCGACGTCTCTAGCGACCGCTACCAACATCGTAGTCGTCGTTACCACGTAGTCCGAGAGGACCGTTGTGCCGCTCTATGACGTTTCTAATCACAAACTGACGGTGTGACACCTAAATCTTAGCTAAATTGCGACTATACTTGACCACTTCACTCAGTCCACTTATTACTTTATTTTACTATTTATTCCTTATTTTACTTTGTTCATTTTCACAGAATCATCAGGCTTGACCACATGACCGCAATCATGGGACTGCTTCACAGCACGTCACAAAGCACCTTCGATGGCCTTCCGCCGACGACTGCCGCAGATCGTCATTATCGCATGAACTGATTGATGCCGACTGGCACCAGCTGGCAATCTTACACGTAGTGGGTTCTACTTCTCCCGAGCAGCTACACTGCATTCTACGGGTGGATTCGTGTATAACTTAATGACTTCGCCCTTTGACATTCTGACACTTTTGACGTTTGACACTTCAAACTTTTTGAGCTTTAAACGACAATTCAACAATTCGCTCTGGGCTTGTGCCTGAAATAAAACTGGATTGATTTATTGAATTAATTCTTGTATCGTAATCTTATTCAGAAAACTAGTCAGACATCTAGAGATGTCATCAGCCTAAATACTCGACGACAATGTCAGAACACTAGTCTTGAGCACAGATGACGAGTGCCTTACAAGTGAAAAGGGTTGGGCATCATTACGTGATCAGAGTATGTAGCCTTGAGGAACAAGACTTTGGAAACTTGAAACGTATGAGCACACTATAATATACTTCTGTTATGATACATTTATAAATTAGTTATAGGCCTATTAATGTGTTATTGCTTTAGTATGCTTCCTATATCGATGTACTGTACAGGGTGCCCCCAAAATTGGCACATTTTTCTACGTTTCATAACTTCGTCAAATATTGACAAATTTTCAAACTTTTTTTACTGTCAGAATCGAGAGAAAGTACCATCACTAAAGATCCCACCGCACCTCAAGCGTGTCGCTACTCGCTACACTCCCTTGTGAAATGTCAGTGTCTTAAAAGCAACAACTGAAAACAAGACGACTTCTGCAACAACACATTATAAGAGTGTGTCGTTTAGCAGTAAGGTAGACACATTGAACATTTGATATAAAAACTGCAGGATGTGACAGTTACTGTAGACAATAACTAAGACAATAAACACGTTGTTTCCTGTTGTTAATTTCTTAAAATGTGTTGTTACAAAAGTCTTGTTTTCAATTGTTGCTTTAAGACATTGACATTTTACAAGGTAGTGTAGAGACACATTTGAGGTGTGGTGGAATCTCTAGTGACAGTATTATTACAAATGTTCTCCTGATTCAGACAGTGAAGTAAGTTTGAAAATGGGTCAGTATTTGATGAAGTTATAAGGCGTAAGTGAGTGAGTAGAGTTTAACGCCCCACCCGACACAATATAGGTCATTTCGGAGGCGGAGAGTTATAGGGCGTAAAAAAATAAAAAATGTGCTAATTTTTTGGGCCACCCTGTATAGTTATAGAGACAGTAGAGTATATATTGTACGTACACAAAATGGTATAAAGATTACAGTAAAAACAAACAATTATAATTATGACTGAAATTATATTATGACTGGTCTACTGCTGTAGTTCGGTGGACGTCCAAAGGAAACGACATTCGGCTGATCGCATTTACCGTCACCGTCCTACTTGTCGATAATCTTAAGTGTTTGCTGCTAAAAATCACTTCATGAGCTGATCATGCGATACACGCATGAACGACAAACGAACGACGTGACACACCAAAATGTATGTGTTGATCTTGAATCCAGCCAGCTGTATGGGACTTCTGAGATCTAGGGATTATTTATTTATTTTATTTATTATAAAATCGTACACGAAGTACAAAAGTACAAAGTTATGCAAATAAATGAAAATTATGCTCAATGATAAAGCCAATAGCACTGCTTGATTCCAAATAAATGATACAAATGCGTCTAGCAGCTCGTAGCATGACTTAAAAACGAGTATTTGTCTGTTCATTGCATTATATTGTTACCAGAAGTTTCAGTTGCATCTAAAAAAAGATCACAATACTATTATCGAACAGTAAACGATAGTACTGTTAAGTACAAACTTGTTTAAAATTAAGTGTACTGTGTACTGACTAATTTTGCTGCTGCAAATGTGCTGTACAAATGCTGCAAGTGCAAATAGATTGATTTTGTTATTTATTAAGTTGTCAGTCCTGTTTTCAGCGTGTTTTTATGTTTACATTTTGCGATACTTCGTCGTTAGTATTATTTGTACGTTAAGGCGTGATCAGAGCGGCCCAACTCAACTCAACTCAACTCAACTGGTTCTGAAAATGTTCATAATTTCTCAACTGAACTCAACTCTTTGATGTTCGCCGCTCTCGGTTGAGTTGAGTTGGGCGCTCTGATTTACGTATACTGGAGGTTGTTTCGTTCAGTAGAGCTAGCTCGAGTATTGTGCGGCGATGACAGATGTCTGCCCCATAGTTGACGAGTAAAAAAGCACAATCAGTGATGACAGTGGCCGAAGGCAACGACTGTTGGAAGTTTTGAATTATTGGTGCTAAGACTTAAGTGTATTATTGTTCATGTCATTATTGTTGTTTCAGGTCGTGCGTTATGTCATTTATTCAAATGTTTCTTCCGCCGTCGTTTGATGCATTGCTGCGTTTACATTGTTTTTGTCTACATTTTCGGTATCGGTATAACTTTTCATTTTTTCCCAATCTGTGTCACGTACACAGAAATACACGTGTTTTAAGCCAAAACTCGCGTGGTAGTCATTTTTCCATCATCTTTATTCGACGACATACGGTCAAAGGCATCACAAAGTAACAGAGTCCAGTCGCTAGTATAGTGAAATTAACATATTTAGGTGCTTTCCAGCACGAATTACCTGAATATCGCTGTAATTATATGTAGAGCCAACAAATTGTAGGCCTAATACGTTGTAATAATAATAATAATAACCAGCACAAAGCCTACAGGCTTTGTGCTGGTGGGCAAAAAAAAATAATAAAACGACGATTTATAAGGGGCAGTAACATGGCTAGAATCACTACAAGGGCGCCGTACAATGTACGCTGCTCGTACTCTGGAAACAGTTAGTCAGTGAAGTAGGAACGAGAGAACAGATGTGTCTTGAGCATGGTAGCTTACTGCCACTGACAGCAGAACTGCGTCAGCTGTTAATGCCTTATAGGCATTGATGAACGCCCGCCGAAGTTGTTGCTCATATTACTCAAAAGTTATTAACAGTACTGCAAGTCACAATATTTCTTCTTCGATGTTTGTTCGCCGCAAAGCAGAATGCACAGGAAGTTGCGTCGTAAAAAACTGTCAATGCGCAACTCTGACGACGAAAATAATTTTCGTTTCTGACTTCACACAACGAAAAGCCCTGATTTCGATTAAAAAATTGCACTGTCAAAATGTAGATGCGCGTGCGTGTAGGCTAAAAGCTGTTAAAAGCCGTCAATTTGGCTTTCTGAAACACGGACATACTGTAGAGACCAGATCTTACAGGATACGCAAGTTTCGACTTTATTAATTCCTATTAAGCTGCAATTTTGAGTTGTATAGGCATACGTTGTAAACGAACTAGAATACTACAATTAAAATTATATGCATGACCTAATTTGTGACGTCATCAACTACTGAGCGTGCAACTGTAATAAGCCTATGGGGAAAATGAGCGTATACATGTAGGCCAAACAGCGGGGCCATTTTGTTACAACATACAGTTTGTAACTTTGTTAATATTGATCAGATCTACACCAAATTTGGCATCAATCAGATCATTTCATTATAAACATGAAATCACAATTTATTTCAATCAGTTTTGGAAAATAAAATGACACCCTCTAGAGAATGACAATAACCATAGTAAGTGCGAATGGCAACAGTTAGTATTCTTTTCCTATATACCATTTGCGGCAAAAAGTAGCCCACATTTTTTTAGCAGTTTTCTCAGCAATCGCTTGAAATATTAACGCGAAAGTATACTTACATATTTAATCATCCCATGCGCACATAACAGTCGATCATAATGTTATAATTCGCTTACAACTTTTTAGAGTTATCAGCGTTAGAGTGATGCCACCTGATTTTCGCATGCTCAAAAATGTCCGAGCAATCACACAGCAGAATGACGTCGTTCAAGCTAATGTAATAAAATGCATAACATTGCAGTTACAGTGAATATTAAAAGTGTCCACCCTTAGCTACAACAAAGGCCTTCAGTCGCTATGAAACCTCTCTCACAGCTTTGTCTATCAAACCCAGAGGTATAGGCTGCCACGTGCAGCGTTTCCTTAAGTTTGGCGATCATCCTCGGGTGTGGATAGTGCCTATGATAAACCTCTAACATTTCCTTAGACATTGAAATCAGCGGGCTCAATTCGGGTGAATTTAGAGACCATATTTGTTTAGCAACGAAATCCGACAGCTGTTTGTTAGCCAGTTCATGCGCCGCGCGATTTTCGGGCACAGATGTGTGTGTGTGTGTGTGTGCGTGTCTAAGTTTTTAAACATGCGAATATCACTAGCACTAATAATAATGATAATAATAATAATAATAAACTGATTCATATAGCGCCATAAGGGCGTAACTTCCAAACGCTGTAAGCTAATGGAATGATGTGCACATATGATAACTAAATATGCCAGTACAATATTTCACTTTTAACTTCCAAGCGATTGCTGAGAATACTGCAAAAAACTTACTGGCTACTTTTTGCTTCACCATGTACACTGAACAAAACTGAACAAAACACACCACAAAAACAACAAAACAGCTACATAAAGTCGACATTTTGCATGTCGACTGAACATGTGTTCGATGTGTCCGCCGTTCTGTCACATTACCAAGTTACGAAACATGCAGTCACTGTGACGCTATTGTCGATGAACGACTGTGGTGCTGTCTTTCATACATCGATAATCGCTCGTTTCAGTTGTTCGTCAACTGAGGGGAAACTTCTTTGATGGTAGACTATCTGCTGAAGGGCTCACCAGATGGCATAATCAACCGGATTTAAGTCTTGACTATTCCGTGGCGACATGTTTTGCTCAAAGAACTGCACATTCTCGCGCTGCAGGTAACACACCGTGTTTCTGGTCGTGTGGGAAGGTGCACCGTACTGCTGCAGCGTCCACTCGTATAACGGTGACATCTCGCTCGGATGTCGGTGAGCAGCTGTAACCAATGACGTCACACAGTAGTACTGGCTGTTAACGAAAACGAGGTCTCTCTGCGAGAACTGACTTTCTTCATCTTATGTGCGTCGTTCAGATAACGTCTCTCTGGGCAAAATTAAAGACACGACACAAAAGGGTGTTATATATGTAATATGTAAAAATCATTTTGCTGAAGAAAATTCCCAATTGTCGAATAGCTGATTTTTGTGTGTGTCGGAGAGAGTTGACTAAGTCGCTAGTATGATGTAACAGTAACACTATACAAAACAACATTACGAAAAGAATCCGGTTCTTACAAAGCCTATATGTACACGATGGTCCAAAAAGCGAGACCCTGCCAAATATTATCAATCGTATTAAAACCTGCAACAAAGCTAGCTTTTACTGGAGTAAGAAAAGCTCATGAATATTATAAGATGGTATTAAATATTTATGCGTGGCGTAACCTAATTCGTGACGTAACCAGTCACTGTACATGAAGCTGTGATATGGGTAAAATAAAAACTCAATCGAAAACATGACGAATAATAAGAGATGGGGGACGAAGCAATTTCTACATGAACTTCAATCTATTAGTGGATTTCATAGAATTCCAAGGTAACTGATGCAAGAAGGGATCGCTGACATCAGTTAGGCTCAAATTCCACTTGGCTCGACTCGACTCGACTCGACTCGACTCGACACGTTCGACTTTGTCGAGCCAGTCGAGCCAATCGAGCAAGTCGAGACGAGCGTGTCGAGCGAGACGAGCCGTGCTTTTCCAACATGGCGGACGACGAACGATCTTGTACAAGTTTAGTCGTTTTTATGCTCTTGCATACACAAATCCTATTTGT
>Ga0056115_1001930_pt1 | contig 10330 bp, 5 predicted proteins | sample WorMetOlspDAHAB1_FD_77007 | JGI IMG/M metagenome (GOLD analysis project Ga0056115, IMG submission 77007) | Marine gutless worms symbiont microbial communities from Max Planck institute for Marine Microbiology, Germany - Olavius sp. DAHAB.1 ... | reverse complement strand
TTCATGATGGGGTGCCCTTCACCTCCATTTGACAACGTCTACAGTTATGGTGATTATTTAGAGGTTAAGAGGGAATATTATCAGTATTGTTTTATGTATTGCCGACGTGCTACCTCTTCAATGTGCACAGTTAACAAACGCAGTTTATACAGCCCGGTTGGGCCTTCAGTTTGTCTTTTTGTGTTTTTTAGGTTGCATGATTTATCTTTATGTTGGTGTATGTTTTGTTTTACCTGGGACAGTTGACAGTATAAGTACTTCTAAAGGCACGATATAGCCTTACTGTGCTGAAAGTGCCGTTAAACTCCAATCAATCAATCAATCCTGGGACAGTTGAGTCATTTCTCTTCATGTTTTGGAGCTGTTTGCTCCCTCCCATTACTGCGAGTTAAGAGCTGGCTCCATCCCTTTTAGGGCCATTGTGAACAAAAAGCAATGCGAGACGAGGGGGCTATTTACGTCGCTGGTCATCCACTACTGAATAGGAGATGTACAAGACTCCCAGGGTGCTTCCATTTTTCCAAAACGTAAACTAAACTATCACTTCTAAAGGCACGATATAGCCTTATTGTGCTGAAAGTGCCGTTAAACTCCAATTATTCAATAAATCTCATGATTGGGTCGATGTTAATGATGTGCTGTACAAAATGACGATGAAATTGATATTGAGTTATCCTGTGGTTTATTTATTTCTCAGGTCAACACGTTTGATATCCTTTCGTACGGGAAATCCAAGGACAAAACCGCATCTGCAACTCGGTCCCGCCGATGCTCCGCTGACAATCCATCGACATTGTGTGCAGGCGGCAGCTTAGAAATTCCATCTTGGCTGGTGGCTTCCGCCTCCGAAGCTCAGTCCACGATCGAGTCCTTCAGCCTCGATGAATTACCCGAGATCCACGTTAATGATCTGGCACTGTCGGTCGAACCTCACTCAGTTCCAGGCGTCGTCGATCCAATGCGACACTGTGTTCGAAGGACGGTCATCCAGATGCCGCCTCAGCGCCACTGTCAGCTCATTCAGACCCCAATTGATTTCCATCTTCCAACGACGGTCATCATATCGACGGCGACTAAAGTCGACGAGTACGTCTCTCACTGATCTAACTGTTATTTGCGTTTACTGACTCATATCAGTTTAGTCTACCTCACGTAACCAGTAACTCAAATTAAAAAGAAAAATTAACAAAACTTAAAAAAACTGATGTGAGAGTCTGTCAGTTTATTCAAACAGACAGACGCACACTGTGGTGGAACAAGTGGAGAAAAAAATTAGATGAGAATATATTCTAGTTCTTTGTGTGATCTTTTGTTCCGTATGGGTTCAGAGGTAGAATGAGCCGATATCATTTTGTGGCCAGGTATGGTAACAGTGAGTGAGTAGAGTTTAACGCCCCACTCGACACAATACAGGTCATTTCGGAGGCGGAAGGTATGGTAACAGGTGACAGAATGTGGGTAGCTTGTTGTATTGTGTGTGCTTAGTTGTTGGGTGTAGGGTGTTGCATTTGGCTAGTACTAATTTTTTTAAACAATTTTAACCGATGAATCACCAATCAATTGATTAATTTTGAACAACTTTTATAGTCCATCACAAGACCATGAAAACTGCGGAATTCGACTTAGTGACACCGTTTGTACTGGTTTCAGTTGTTTTTAATAGTAACAATATTTAACCATAATTTTTAACGTGGTCAGAATAACAAGTATCGTTACAAAGTCCACAGACTTTTCACTGTTTCCCACAATTTTCATCCTTGTAGTGACGTAGTTTAGCAATTCCAACGTGTTCTTCACTTTTCACTTGACCAGAAATGCGCAAACAATTATTATTATTATTATTAGAGTTACTTTTTGCCCATCCCGGATCGGCCACTCGTTACAGAGTAATTGGTCAAATTAGCAAATTGAGAAGTCCTATATTTTAATCAGAGTGAATATTTGATTGGAATAATTTTAATTGAACAACTTTTTTTACGATTAATCAATTTAATTAGTTGTTAATTTTGCACCCCTATTATTTTTATGTGATGTTTGTTTTTTGCTTGCCATCAGTCAAGGATTGGCTGTCAAGATCACCTCTGAAATGACCTGAACTGTCAGGTGGGTGTGGCATTATGCTCTATTGCTCGTCACCCCTAGACAGTAACATATCTTCTCTGCAGAATACAGAACCCTGTTGTTGGATATTGTAGTCCCGAGAACCATCTCGACTTCTCAGTTTCCGACTCTGTTCTTCCTGATGTTCTGCCGATCTGTCAAGTGCCGTCATCTGTAAGCCATGGCCTTCCGCATCTGGAACATCACTGGGACACGATGATCTCTCAGCTGAAAGACCTCCATCGAGGCGAGGCTGAACTGCGAGCCATCGTGGAAGACCTCGACGGCCTCCTTGGCGCACAGAAGAAAACATCGTCAGTGTCTGTGATTGGTCGTCGGATTGCCTACAGTCTCAAACGGGTATTTATGTCATTTGATGTGTGTACGTATTAAAGACCACGCCGTCAGGTGCTCTTTTCCTACTTCAGAAAGAAGTAACCACATAGCATGTGCTGAAAAGTAATTCCAGAAACAGGATTGCAGGATTGAGCTCGGAGGGGCAGTCAAAGGCTGCAGTTCTTCAAACTCTCTGGTCTCTGGTCATTTTGGCTCATTGCCTTGGTCAGTGTTAACATGAAATTATTGAACTTAAGGTATTTGATGTTTGACATTGTTCCAGACTCTGTATAATCATCCTTTACAGGAGGAGCCAGCAGAATGGGTTTTACAGCTCATCTAGCAGCCTAGCAGCCTTCGGGCTTAACGCCTTATTCGTTAACTAACTAGTATCTTGCCATGCTGTGTACATTGTATTGACAACTTTTTAAATGGCAAAAAAACATATTCTTCTTTTAGTGATTGTTGTGACCGTGTTCTGCTGCATCACAGAACTCTACGTCGTGGATTCTGAACAACTTGGCTTCACTGTACTGGCGCGTTCAGGGTCGAGCTGACCTAGCTGCCCAGTGCCTGTTGGCCACTTACCACCTGGCTCCAGTCAGTGCCAAGGTGAACCATTGCTATGGATGAGGTGTGTGTGTGTGTGTGCGTGTGCGTGTGTGTGTGTGTGTGCGTGCGTGCGTGCGTGCGTGCGTGCAGTTGCTAGAATGTTTGCACAAGCTGGCTGATTTGGTGTTGTGCAGTTTGTGGGGTTTTCTGTTAATTTGTCTGCTTTATTTATTTTTATTCTTGTTTTATTCTGCATACATACCGTTGCAGAGTGTGTGCATTAAGTGTCAGATTTGCCATTTCTTATTATATAACGACCTGATGAACCGTCCTCTGAGCTGTCTAAACCAGTTGCTGAAATTCTGACTTCACTCGTCGTGAAGCTTGTACCGCATTCTTCAAGACATTGAGACCTCTGTGCCCTGTGGTGGAGGCTACATGGTTTGATAGTGATTATGACAGCCCATGTGCCCTTGCTGTTGCAGCCATCCTGGGTTAAGACTGTCGCCGTGTATGCTGGAATGCGTGCCATAGCTGGATGCATTTTGTGTCAGTATATGAGGTCCCGGTGCAGTCACCATGATGATGGTCACTGAGTAATGCACTCGTGACATAGCAGAGGGAGGTATCAGGGACCATAGCCTTTGGGGTTCATGATGTTGACATCAGACTTAATCATAAGCATCAGTTGATTTTGTGCGCCTCCTACAGCTATAACGATGACGCATTACAATGTCCAGTTTAAAAGTGCAATTCCGGAGCTAGCTACAGTAAGCAGTCTGGAACAAGAACGTTTTCAAGGAATGCTTGAACACTGGCGTGGAACGCATCAACTTGAGTTGTGTTGGCAGCTGGTTCCATGCCATAGACTTGACTCACCTCAGTTTGGAGTCTGCAGTTTGGATCTGGTGCATAACCCAAAACTCATCAGTGATGCTGGCTTTTGCATACCTCAAGAGAGTGCCAAAGCACAGTTGCCTCGGCACTTCAGAAGACTGGCTGAAGTCGTTTAAAGGTGCTGGCTGTTAATTTGAGCCAGGCATGTGGCCGACATGTGTTATATGCCAGCGTCATTGGGTCTAACCCTCGCCAGCTCAGAGCCACTGTAAAGTGGATGCGCCTCCTCACAATGGCCTTTACTCTGTATGTGTAAAATCTTCAGAAGACCTAATGGGCCAACCCATCAGATGTTGCAGTGACGTATGTCAGTTAATCTGCGGACAAATGAAACAGAACTTGTTCTGCCTTGGTGTCGCCTGCAGATCCAGTCTCTACATGTGAACACTGTAAATGCATTGTAACAGTTGAGCACGTTTTACGTACTTGCACCAAAGATGAACATAATTGGAAACAATACTTCCCTTACTCTCAACTTTCATACAGGTTATTGCATTATACAAAACGTAATTTTTTCAACTATCTCACCAGTATCAACCTTTTAACTAAACTATAATTTTTTAAGGCATGATATAGCCTTCTTGTGCAGATAGTGCCATTAAATTCCAGTTAGTCAGTCAATCTTAGTGCCGCTGTGATGTTTGTTGAATGGTTTTCACTGGACATGTATTCTGTACATTTAGTGCATATGTGACAGGACGTGGCATTTGTTGGTCTGGCGAGCATGTTACATCGGTGTGGCATGGTCGATGATGCTATGCTAGTCACAATACTTGCGCTGGACAGCTCTCCAGATGTTGTGGCCATTCACTTCATGCTGGCCAATCTGTACGCAGCCACAGTACGTGCAGTGGATTACATTTGTCGTTTTAAATGGTTCTTTGCTGACAAATTCGTTTATGTCTACTGTCATGTTCTCAATGGATGTCACGTTACATCAGTTCCAGTTATTCAGACATTAATACATTTCAGTTTACTACTACATTTCAGTGTAAACGTAATTAAAACTACAAAGAGTTATGCTCTAGTTTTATTGTATTATATCTGCAAATGGGGTTAATTGTGTAGGAGCTTTATTATACACCATGTCTCAGAAAAAAAACTATGCCAACTTATCTGTCGCTGAGCATCTGTGAACTATGAATCAATTTCAGTAAAAATAGGAAAGATTGTTTCAGAATAAACCCTTAACATAACTCTGCCTAAAATTTCCGTGTCACCTAAAGTGTGTAAATAACTCACATAACATGTACAGTTTTTTGTGAGACACAGTATAATAACAGCGTTGATGAATTGTGTTTGTTCAACCACTGCGTCAGTCGGAACGCGACTTCACTGGTCTACTGGCTTCCATCTGTTGAGACAGGATGACCAGTGTTGTGGACAGGAGGCACAGCGTGGCTGTCAAACTAAAATAAAATGGATAAAGACTGCACTCCATATGTGTACACCTGAGCCTTATGCCAATGGACACACACATTGTTGAAGACCTTAGCTTACAAAGCTGTCAGTCACCCACTGTAACCAGCAACAACAGCACAATAGTAGTATATAATATTAGTAATAATATAGTACATTACTGTTGTATCATTACGGCATTTGATGTGTGTGTTTAGGGCCAGTTCAAACGTGCTGCTTTGTTTTTCGAATCCACACTTGGTCTTCAAACGACGTTTGAGCCAGCTGCAATCCGACTTGTCAACATATATTGCCTGCATCCGTTCCCCAAGTCACAGTCGACTGACAGTGATCAAACCTTGGAGGAGTCTGCCTCAAGGCCGCCAGAGGGCACTGCCTGATCGCTGATGGCAGTGAACGCCACCCAGGGTTGAAATCCACTTGTACTTGCCTCTGTTGATAACGGAATTCTTTCGTAATTTTATCGGTTGACAGTCTTTCCTCGCAGTTTTCAGCAGCTTTCAGTCATTACAGCCTACAGCTTAGCTCGAGTTTTGAGTCTTAATCTGTCGTTCTAATTGAAGAGGTTTTTTGTTATATTCAGAAAAACAGTCCCTGGATGTTACTGCAGTGTCGATGGTTCATTTGGAGGCTGGTGTGTCGAGTTTTCTGTCTTTTTTTCTGTTTATGAAATATCAAGTTGCGTTGTGATGTTTTGTGATTTACATCACTAACAGTTGTTGTCTTTGCCAGTTCTGCACTTTGCTGTTAATCTTTATAATGAATACATAGCCTTTGTCTCTTTATTTGGGGCTTTTATGTTTGGAATATGCAGTGTTCCCGAATAAACGGGTTCCCTAAAACGGGCTTACCCAAAGTAACTGGCCAACACTCGAAATGCCTCCGTTTTCTTAATGGTGGTTATAAACTGGCATAAACTTGTACTGCATTTCAGGGGTTACATTCTCTTGTTATTGGTGTGTGTAATTGTAGCAAAACAGAAACTGCTGTTAAAGTCTCAACTTTCACACATATTATTGCATTCTCCAAACGTAATATTTTCAACCATCTCACTGATATCAACCTTTTAACTAAACTATAAATTTTTAAGGCACGACATAACCTCACTGTGCTGAAAGTGCCGTTAAACCCCAATCAGTCAAAAGCTAATTTGACGCTGCATTTTGTCTTTATGCCTCAGTATTATTTCCTGTGTAATGTTTCTGTATCGTGTGGTAATGAAGTGGTAGCACGCGCCGCAATGTGATACTGTGATGCCTTGCACAATGCGTGTGACTTTGACGAGATAACATCACTACAGACTACAGTGGTCCGATATACCTGTCGTCTTTCGTGATTTGTCTTTGCATTCGATGCATACAAGATGCGGCAAAAAACGCCCTTCATTTGACGTGATCTCTTCGTGACTTCAGGCAGAACAGAATTACGGCTTCAGGCGCAATGTTCTACAGAGGTGTTTCTCTAGTTAACTTCCTTTAGTTGCTCCAGTTAATTTATGTCGATGTTCTTGTTGCAAAATTAATTTCTAGGAAGAGAGTTTGATGGGGTCCTATGTAACCTGGCATCTCTTAGACAATGATTCTTTGACTTGGTGCAACCCGTGGCACCCAAACGCTCCACCCGAGATCTCCAGTGTACTCTGTCTGCTGACACTGCCTCCGTTTCTTTCCAGCTGAGTCGCATCTTTTGCAAGTCTCTGCCCACCATCCTTTTCCAGTTTGCTCTTGGTCTACTTGGTCCCTTATTAAAGTCTGGAACCTCCCAAATGCCAAGCTTGCTTTGGTATTCACTGGACGTTCATTCTAAAGATGTGATTGAGCCATCGAAGCCTCCCTTCCGTGATTATGTTTTCCATTTTTGTTGACCTGTCCCCATGACGTGTTCAGGGTGTCTTAAGCATTTAGTGGTGCGTAATTGTTATCGAGTCTGATCCCACGCTGAACTGTGCATCATCGTCATGTGTTTGGTGGTTTGCTGGCGTCTTCATTTCTATGTTAGAGTTTGGCAAGCCAAGACTCAATCAGTAGCCTGTCGAGTGTTGATCGTTTTCGGGGTATCCTGCTGTAACTGTGGATTGGTCTGCAGATGTGGACTGAGAACACGGTGTTACAGACCGATATAGAAACGCCACACTTGTAGTACAGCCAATTCAGATTGTGTAGACGTTGGTATTTGGGCAATGTGACTGTGCTGGCTTGAAATACCCTTACCGATGTACTCACTTGCTTCTGTAAATATCAGTTGAAATCACTCACTTTTCTCTCCACATCGCCGTCTCTACCTTTCAACATATGGACCCCTATCTGGCTGTAGGCTAACAGCAGTTGCTGGTGTTTTCTCTTTGTTGTGTTCTCTGTTTTTCGGTTGTTCCTTGTTCGATAACGCTTCATGGTTAATGGTGTGTTTTGACGTTGGTGTTTCTGGCCGTTTTTCGTGTATGTGGAAAAATGTTTTGTCGAGTATCCTAGAAAATATTTAGTTGGAAACAGTTGCTGTTGAGTCAGTTTGGCGAGAGATCCGTCCATGTTTTGCGCCCACTGGACAAGACGTGTTGCTTGCCATGCCACTTTCATGCCGCCATATTGAATTTGAACTTATACCCTATTTCGCTTTAATCTGGAAACAGAATGCAGCAAATGCCAGTGTCCGAGTCTCTCTAAGAGACAAGAGTAGCACAACACTCGTCATTGGGCTATGTTGCTGGACCCCACTGGCTGACGGGGGCTCACCCAAAACCCAATTGTCGCCCGCCCACTTTCAATATCATCATCATCATCATCGAACGTGCTGTCAGAAGACTACGAGGACATCGAACAAAGTCCCGAAAAAGTTTCGAAAGTGCGTGAGACGGTACTCCGAAGACACGGCCAAAACTATCATGCAGGATAGCTTCTAGCGAACAGTTCAGTCTTCAGGTTCCTCTTAAACGTTGACATCGATGGTGACGAGGTCACAGAGGAAGGCAAGCTGTTGCAGTGTTGTTCAGATGCTTTTGCGGATGATAATTACAGAAATTAAATATTAAATGCGAGCTAAATTTGAAACTTTTCGGTGGATTTGGCGTATGGAAATCGTTTGCGTGCATTTTGATTTTTTAAACTATAAACTGATCACATTTGCAATTATTAAAACATTTGTTATGCATGTTAAATATTGTTTATTATGTTATTGTGTACTCGTACAACGTCTTAGCAGTGGAACAAAAGCAGTTTTATGTCGCGCTCTGCTTGCACTCCACGACTGCGTTGATATTATCTGGTTGACTTCACTAATCTGGAGCTCGTTACCCGCTGACCTCCGACTGCGCCCCATCTGTTACCGTACTACTTTCAAAGCACGTCTAAAAATTCACTCGCTAATTAGCCTAGTCTGTAAACCGCCGCCAGCGCCTCTGCATGTTCTGACGCCAGGCAAATTTTTTATTATACTGTTATTACGGTACTACTATTTTTTGCAGCGTGTAGTTGTGACGCACATGTGATATCGTTATAGTTCGATATTATTTTTTCGGTGTCCGACTGAAGATCCGGCGAGAGCTGTCATTAAGAGCTGTCACTGCATATCGTTGCACATTGTTTGCGCTGTTTTGTCGAGACCACCCAACACGCGATCGTCTTCTGTTGCTCTTTTGCGGCCGCTTCGTTCACGGTCGCGTCCGTTTGTGATGGCTTTTGTTAGGGGCGTTTGCCGTTTTATGTATTTTTAGTTAAAAAAACGATGAAACACCAGTTATTTACACGTCGTCCGTGTCGCTTATTATTGCCATTTATAGTTTGGCCGCATCCTGTGGTTTGACAACACGGCTCGTTAAAGCCCAAATTCCACTTGGCTCGTCACGACACGACTTGTACGACGACTCGAGCGCGTCGTAACGAGCGTGTCGCGCCGTGCGTGTTCCAACAAGGCTGACGACGAAGAAGCAGTAGTGCTCGCGTGTACAAGTTTAGTCTTTTTGTGCTCTGGACTTTCATCAATCTCAGGACAACTTCTGGAAAAAGTGAGGTGGACATGTCCACTCCAGTCCACGCTGTGGCGACACCCCTGAACACTTCATGCGAGTCGCGCTTGTCGTGACGACTTTTCCGTATGCCAAAATGCATAGTCTAGGTAGCGTGTAGTGTCGAGACGTGACGTGACGAGCCAAGTGGAATTTGGGCTTAATTTATCATTTTTTGTTTAGTGTTTTCGCGCTTTGACAAACTTTCAGTTTTAAACTGTTATTTAAAATGGAGTCTTAATAGGTCTAACGCCTATATTCAGGGGCGTAAACATTTATATCCCTCTTCCCCCCCCCTCAAAAAAAGTAAGTCTCAGCTATACACGACTGTGGCCGTGACATTGCACTGAATGTTTAACTTCGTATAATCTTCCGTGTTAAACCAACACTTTATAGCCTACACCCAATTTGACCCAAACCAAGTTGCTGACTACGCTGCAGTCTATATTTCTAGTCAAAAACTAGAAATCACGTCGACTTACGGAAACGGCTTGAGATCTGAGAGAATATCCGGTATACTTCGGATTAGCCAGTCAACCGTTTAATCCCACGGTAACATCTATGCGAGGGTCTACATCAGTCGCTGCAAGCGAACATCAAAGCCGCTTATTTAGTGCGTCAATAATCAATGAGGTCGACTTTACCGCTGCTTAAGTGTTAGTATCTTCCTGGCAGCTGATGCTTAACGATAGTTTGGGCATCTGAGCTGAGGTATATTAATGTACACACGCATACTTCCAAGTGTCGCCATCTTGGAGGTATGCTTTGTTGCAGCACTGTAACATCGAAAATCTGCCAACTGGTGTGTGCAGAAGTCGCCAGTCGTACTAATTTACCGTCTGTGAACAACCTTGGCGTAAGAACATTTTTCCGGATTTAGGCTACGCATTTCACTTATCTTTGTTTTTTATTATATAGAAAAAAAACTGCATACAGTCTATCCAATGTTGTATAAGCCGACGCTCAAAAACAGCAAAAATTAAATGTTATAAATTATAAGCATGAATATATGCGCTAGCACATTTAAAT
>Ga0056115_1001929_pt1 | contig 10335 bp, 8 predicted proteins | sample WorMetOlspDAHAB1_FD_77007 | JGI IMG/M metagenome (GOLD analysis project Ga0056115, IMG submission 77007) | Marine gutless worms symbiont microbial communities from Max Planck institute for Marine Microbiology, Germany - Olavius sp. DAHAB.1 ... | reverse complement strand
GGGAGAGATAGATGGAACATATGGTTATAGTTTTATGGCAAGTAGCCCGAACTGCAATGGCCTGCAGGCCAGTATTGATATGTAACTGTTGGTGAGGTGTAGAGTTTTTAATAAGTATTGCTAGGTAAATTGACAGTTTTTGAAACTCTTGCATCTTTGTGCATCAGTATACATGTAGTGTTTTTTATGGTTATCACTTTTTGACACACTTTCTGCTTTCCTGGCTGACTTATAATGTGCAATTGATGTTGTTTTAGGAGCTTGAGACAGTAAAACGCTTACACCAGCAACAACTTAAGCAGTTCGTCTGTGAACGACGAACAAATGAAACTAAAGTATGTTAATTATTGTGATAGTAGTTCCAATTTCAAAAGGTTTATTGTTATGTCTTTGATACATTTTGATCCAGTTCTTCATTCTTTCCTTTGGAAAGCATAGCTGTGAGTGTTTATATGCCAGGGTGCTATTTGTGAAAGTAAAAGTGATTGTACCACTGGCGACAATAATATTAATGTGAACTCATGCTTGTGGTTAGAATTTTATGTGACTCAGTTTATAACATTGAGTTTCTTACTGTTGAATTTAAAGACGACTTGATTCAATATGCTGCTTCATTCATAGCTTATTTATATCTGTGATTGTTTTTCTAGGTTACTATTTTCATATTTGTGAACTTTGTTGTGTTATCCTCGTTTTTGTTGTGTCAAGAACATCATCTCTGTTATTCGCTGAAAATTGAATGTTATCTAAAGTCTCAACTGTCAACTAACATAACTGAAGCATATTCAGAACTTAACCTGATTCTAAACCTGATTTTCTCTCTCACATTTTCACTTCTTTTGCCGTTTCTTTTTGACTGTACATCAGATTAAGCTATCCAGGCGAACTTTGGGACGTCCGAAATCGAAGTTGTGAAAATTTACATTTCTTATTCGGCCACCGATGTGTTGATATTGTTGCGTTAGCTAAAAGAACAGTGGAACACTGTGGTTCAGCAAACTAAAGCAGAATCGGCCAGATTACGTGAGCAGATTGAACAAAGTGAAACTGCTCTGCATAGTTCTTGCGAAGAGCAGCGGCTTCTGAAATCGACTATAGAAACCTTGAAACGCCAAATGTGTGAGTAGTTTTTTGTTTTAGATGAAACAGTGTGTAGAAAACATTGTGTGCATAAACTGATCACTGTGAAGGTTTTCTTGTTAATTATTAAAAAAGGTTTTGCTCGTTTACTAAGGCACAGGAGGCTACTGCGTGTGCGATCAGTACTTTATTGATGTACAATATATGATATGGCAATGACGTGACCTCATTCTGTCTACAATAGTTATAATATGCCGCCATGTTGGAGGTATACTGTACTATGATGCAGCACTATAACGTCGTACACTTACGTGTGCTTGCAAACTGTTGTGTATGGTCCTTATGGAGTTACACCAGTCAAAATACACTCTGTATGATACTAAAGTATGCCTCCAAAATGGTGGCGTGGTTTTATGTCCAAGTGAGTGATGTCATAATGAACATTTTCTTGTGGTATCGTCCAGTAGTGCTTGGGCTTGGTTTTTTGTAGCAGAAGCAGAAGCAAAGGTGCAGCAGCAGCTTAGTGATCTGCAGGCTGAAGTCGGTGACCTGCAGTCAAAATTGTACGAAGCCGATACAAGGGAGAGGATGACTCGAGCAAAGCTGGAAAATGCAGAACACGAGGTATGTCTAATGCGGATCTATTTTCGCACAGAATTGCGGAAACGCGATTTTATAGTGAAAGCATGACTGAACTGTGAACACTGTTTAGTAGTGCGGTGTTACTAGTGCACGTTCATTTTGTATGCTGAGCAAAGCTGATTCACTGACACAGTGCTGACTAATAGCTTATTTGCAGTTGACAGTCCTCTTAGCACTACAAACTTGCACTTTCAGTATAGTGCCTTCAGTGTTTTTGACATGAGATTTGTATTATATTTTTCGTCTTTAGACAAATCGTCGAGCACAGAATTTTGAAAGTGGTTGTTATTGATTGTAATTGCTTAGCCGGCGATTGTGCATCAACTTCACTGTGAACTGTGCAATTGAGTGAGTTACCGAGACGCAGGACATGTCGCTGGCGCTATATAAATTACTTTTAATTGATCACCTGTTGACGGTTGATGTGACAAGTAGTTCATCATCATCATCGATGATGTAGATTTGTAGGGCGCCCATTACTATAAGGACATGAGCGCGTAACAGTAAACAGTAGTAACTATGAAATATCAAAAGTTTGACGGAAGAAATGAGATTTCACTAATGTTTTGAAAGTTGTTTCTGTGAGTTCGCTTGTGGCAAATGCATGACAGGTTGCAGTGCTGACAGAAACTGTGAGACAAGAGTGCGAGGAACGGAATGAACTCACTGAGGTGCTGGCAGTTGCAAAGAAAGAACTTCTTTTGCTGAAGAGACCGAGTATACAGGGTGTGTTTCAGTTACAGTTAGTCATTTCAGTTTGCAACCACATCAAAATACTGCTATTGAGTCAAATTTCTTGACCACTTTGGGTCTCATAGCTCAAGTGCAGTCTTTGATGATTTATGTGAGACATCATGTAATTTTCAAGAGATTGTGACTTGAACTCTGTATTGATTGATGAGAGCATCATGAAGAATTTGCCGTTATAAATTCCGTTTTATCCCTGAGATCCTTTATTATCCATGGAAAAATAACAATATCGGCAATATGTACACCTATAGTATATGTTGGCAGTGAAATAATTTTTTAAAAATCTATGTACTCTTGTTAATGCCAAAGGCGTAACAGAATGGTATAAGAGCCACGTCTGGCCATGCCAAGGCTAGTACTCTTCAACAGTAAATGAAACCCAGACCTCTGAACTGACGAGCTTTGACAGTAGAGCCGTTAACACTGGAAATGGAAGAGAACGTCATTTCTAGTTATGTGGAACATGTCCTTCTGCTTGGTGTCACCTGAAGCTATTCTAACGTACGGTACTGTAGCCAAGGTCGAAAGTCTACACACACCTTTTTTGAACAAAATTCAACTGATAATCCCATGAATACAAAGATTTGAGTCTTTTTTTAGATTTCCACATGAACTGCCAAAAACATGTCATATAGCCAAGTCGTGGATGTCCTAGGAAATGTCAGCAGTGAGTGTCAGTGTCTGCTATTGCTTGTAGTATTCGGTGAAGAAGGTGGCATAGGTTAATGACCTGTGAATCTGTGATATAGCTATTAGTAGCATTCAGTGTTGTGTACTTTTTAAAAAGTTTGTAAAATAAGCATAATAAAGATGTAGATGATAATGCTGATCTACAAGATCTGGAGCTACAGCATCATACAGTTGGTGTGGCTGTATTTTTGTTGTACGTGTATCAGTTATCATCTTGCAAATGTGCTATTGTTAGGCGGTTTAACATCAGTGGGTGCAACAAATGTGTCACGTGGTACAAAAGGCAAATTGGTTACCATGGCAGGCAGACAGTCCGATTCAGACTCTGCTGTTTGTGAAGCAGTGAACGTTATGTCAGGAGGCAGTCTTCCACGTCTCGTACAAGACTTAAACACAGGCAATGCTGCTGCTACATGCCATCGACGTAAGTCACTGGACGCCTCAGAGACCGTCACATCTGCAAACAGTATCGGTGCGAACATTGAAGGAACACGGGCAACGTCTAATCAACTGTGTCACTTGCATAGCAAAACTGCATCAAACAGAAGAGTTTACCTAAACCGTTGTGCCTTGCATAAGAAGCTGTAACAATGATGTTGCTATACTTTCGTTCAATGTAGTGAATCTACATTCATGCACTGCTGTATACTTAATAAAAATATATTTTTTTGCATATACAAACTGAATTCTAATGTCTACAGTCACCAAATGTTGTACTGTTATCAGTTAGTGTATATGCATAATGTTCGTCTGTTTATAATCGAAAATAAAATAAATACTAGAATAAGTTATAGGTACCTTACGTACCTGACTAAAAGAGAGAACATTGGTGCACACTTGTTAATTAAGCGAAGGCATAATACGAGTTTCACTGCCTAAATTAAGACAGCTATTTGCTTATATTATTTTCAAAGTTTGCTAGTCTTGATCTGTTTTGGTGTGCAATATGGACCTAATGCTGTCCACAGTGAGAATTAGTTTCATTCATATTTTTTAGAAATAGTAATTTTTAAAGACTGAGTAAAGGTGTTCAACGTTGCCCAACACAATTTAGGCTGTATCAGACGATGTTGTTACTGTCAGTCATTCGACTGATAATAACAGAATTGATATTTATACTTTTTAGTGATTCACTAAGACTATTTGTAGCTATCAAACAGTATAGCTGTGTTCAGTCACATGAAGGTTGTCACATATAGGTACACTGCACGACTTGATAAAAGATAAGAACCTGGCATAGTTCTTTGACCAAACTTGGCACCAACTCGCTTAAATTTTAGTGTTTACATTTTATGGAAAGACTAGTTCTAAAACGTAAGCCAAGGCCAAACACAAACAAAAACGTTTGGTCTGAAAATTAATTCTTTCTTTTTGAATTTATTTAAGCAACTTATTGAATTTTTGCCTACAAAGATGACCACGGTACTGCACTGTGAATAAGTGAAGAATTGTGCAAGTGTCTGAGGTGCTGTTGTGGCCATACCACTTTCATTTTTCACACAGATGGTCAAGTACGTAAGGGATACATGAATAAAACGAATTTTTTGAGCGCTCGTCAGCGCTGCACAGTTCATGAACTTTATTTTTAGGTCTTGGAATTGATTTCCCATTCACACGTATGTAATGACTATGGTTTAAGAACTGCTGTAGTTCTGATCTTTTGCCAGGTCGTTCAAAGTACAACACGTTTAAACTTAGATGGTGCAAAGTTGCGTTCCAGTTGCATCTGTATATGTAGCCATATTTTGTATATGTGTATTTTGTACACTATTACTGCTAGAGGCATATGGAAAGTGTTCATCAACTGATATAACAGAATCTGAGTATTATATTAGTATATTGTAATTTTAATGTAATTTCAGTACAGTACTTCACTTGCTGCTTGATATTGTGTATTGAGATGACATTGTTAGAAATGTTTTAGCGTAACTAAAACTACTCGGTGTTTACAGACAAAAAAAAGAACACTGAATTAGCCTTTTATGAATGGGTGCATGCAACTTTAATGTAATGACAGCCTTTTAGAGCAATCGTCAAAAGTAAACCTAAATAAAAACCAAAAACTCTTGACAGTGCAACAAAATATACACCACAGAAATATCAAGCAAGTGGCTATACAGTTGCCATCATGTGGGGCCAAGTATGCTTTAGCTGTGTCACTGTATGGTGCAAACTGAACTATGCCTGCTAACTGCTGTGTGGAATTTCACACGTCGAAACACATCATCTGTGACAATTAGGCTTAACACTTTGCTGTTATTTCTGAATTCTCTTTGCTACTTGTTTACACTACGTTACCTACAACATGGCTACGTCTTTTTGTGCTCACTTCACTGCACCCCATCTGTTGGCAACAATCACCAACGGCAAATGACTGCTCAATACAGTGTAAATACAGAAACAGAAAGCACAAGTGCATTCAAGAAAAATGTCATGACTAAGAAGTTCACCACATACATAGAATGGTCGAGCACATGTCATATGACTTACTGGTGCTGCATGTTGTGGCAAGCTGATGGTATGCGCATAACGCATGTAGCCACAGCAAAAGACTCGCTACCGATCACTTTGGTGGCATCTAATTTTGTCATTTGTGAATTTTGAAGTAAAAATCTCTCGGTCACACCATGATCAAATTAGGCACAGATAGCAATTAATGCAGACTCGGATTCAGTGAGGATGGAGTGGCAAATTTTAGCTCCCCTGTCTGCGTTTGTTTGTACCAGTTTTCTGACTTATCCTTTCAATAAAATTGACGCAAGACAAGTCCCAACACGTTCCAAACCACACGGAGTGGTAAAGGTTCATCAAAATCCATGAATATACCCAGACAAATATACATCAAGATGAAAGTTGGCAAAACAGATAATGATTGCACACTGCTGCAGTGAAACTATACATGCTTATATCGGCAAAATCTGCATCGTAACAGCTGTTAGGGCCAACACTGCAGGAATTCTACTCACTAGTTATAGTGAAAACTAGTGTCGTAATCCTGCCATCAAATTTGTGCCCGCAAAAATTTTACACCAATTTTAACTGGCACATTATGCCAGTAATTTACTGGAGTAATGTTACACATTGTGTTTGTTCACAGCATTGCAATATGCAAGAATATTCTGGGTGTCTCGTCCTGCTTCCAGTGTTTACAAACTCGAAGACGAGCACACCAACAATCACCTGCAATGAACTTGACAAAAACTACATAACACAAAAACACAGCAAAGAACACCACACTGTACCACAGTGTTTTTCAACCTCTTTATTGGAATAGAACTCTTTCAACAATTTAGACTGCTCGCAGAACCTCATTCAGTGACAAGGGATTGTTCTATTCCTAATGGACAGAAACATTTTCCTACGCACGAAAAACCACTAACTGATACAGGTGCATGCGTGCAACACTGTAAATAAAAGAAAACTCGTGTGGCGCTGTTATTTTAAAAAATATTTCTACTGGACACTAGGGAACCCCTGGCTATCACTCATGGACCCTGGTTGAAAACCACTGCTGTACTGGCTACAACATTATGGGATCATGCGATGGGTCGAATTTTGAACATTACAAATTACGGGATCAGTGCAACCATGCTGCTGACTGATCGCACTATTCACGTTTGAAAAACTTCTTTGTGTTTGGATATTTCTCGGACATGTAGTCGGTGTCGTTGTCCAGCCGATGACTGATGGCCGCATTCATTTCGCGCTGGAACGCGGCACCCAGCGTTGGACGCTGAGCGACGTCTTCAGCGAGCTGGCTCTGCGACGTTGTAGGCTGTGCCCCAGCTCGCTGGGCGGCACGCTTCAGCGCCTCCGAAATGACGACCGAATTGGCGCTGGCCGCTTCGTCGCGCTGCTGCTCTCGTTTCATCACCTTGCACGCAGACAGCATTGAACGGATATCAGGGACGGAACAGGAGAAAAATTATGGGGGGGTTAACAGTACTAAACTTAACAAACTGTGATCGGGAAAAAAATTCATGTCAGGTTCTTTTTAAAAGTGTCCAAATAACACCCAGTTTACACACAAGGGCAACCGCCCAGTGAACCCCAAGACCTGCTAATGGAGATTAGTGATTAGGCAGCTGTTTCAACTTACGACTGTGGCTCATGAACAATTTCAAAATCACGATGACCTGAAAGCATACATTTAGAACTGCCGACGGACAAAGATACTTAGATGACACAAGATACAAACGCAAACTGTGAATTATGCAGGAAAAATTGCTACAAAAAATCATATTTCTTCTATTTTATGCAACAATTTTATACTACATACAACAGGTGACAGCAGAGCAATATAGAATGTTAAATCTCGAGTTACTACATACATACCTATATGCTACAAAAATCCCATTTGATAATCGTATGCAGTTAAATGGCCTTTATATATATATAAATTAGTGATAAGCAGAAAAGCAAACCATCCTCAATAAGCTATACATAACAGAAAATTCAACTACCTTCCTACGTTTGGATGGCATCCCAGACAAATATGCATCACTAAGGGAAGGTTGAGGAGCCTGTCTTCTCTGGCGAATTATGTCACGTGTTATAACTGGAATCCACTCCTGTGAATACAGCATGCAATAATACACTCAGTAACACAGAGTCAATGTACGATACTCCTTGCACAACAAACAATGCACTGGTAATAAACACCAAACACTGGCATAATAGCAGGTATGCAATAACGCATGACAACTATACCAGTATTTCATTATAAAAACTGATGCTTTCAGTGTAAATTTGTACACCACAACTTGCAAAGGCCATCAGGCATGGTCCACTTGACAAATCCACAACAATTGACATATATAAGGAGTCACTTGCTAACACGTGTTTTACTATACACATCATCATAATCATCATCATTACTTTTAACACAACCTTAGCAATAACTGTGCCACAACAAGGTCCACAAATCAGTAAAAGAAAAGATATATGGAAGAGGAGAACTTTCTGAATACCACAAGTGACAGTGCTGGTGTAATTTCCGGTGACCATACTCCTCGGAGGAAGCTCTCCCAGGCTCTCTGGCTGTAACAATGGGAGGGGAAGGGGCAGACGGAAGGGAAAAGATCCTAGGGACAGAGGGAGGTAGAGACAGGGGAAGAATGAAGATATGTTCAGAAGAGTGGTGGGTGGGGATGAGGGAGTCTCCCGCTTGACTTAAAAGCTATGGGATGAATCTGTATAGTTTCTGGGGGAGGATCAACGCCCATTAATAACCAACATGCAACTTTGGGCAGGGACTGCAGTGCCTAGGTCGACTCAGTCTTCCACCCTCTCAGGGACAGTAAATGACTATCAACCTCATGGTTCAGTAATAATACATGGTGATTGGCCAAAAAAATTGTTTGGCTTATAGCAACCTACAGGTTAACTCAAAGGTTAAGTTTGCAGCTTGGCCTATGAATTGGTGGCCACCTGGCGCTGACCGACTTTTGCACAGAGGACCCAAAGTGAACTCTCACATGTGGCTTTGCAGAGTATATGAGTACACTATAAATATCATCCAGGTGCTGTGTATTATTATAGTATTATTATTATTACTATTATTATTATTATTATTATTATTACGAAAAGGTAGATGAACATCGACCATATACAGTTTGACTGGAACAGACGAATATGCCGACAATAACAGGCATAAACTGTGGTGTGTGCCTGTAAAACTATGTGCAAAGTACATACAGTCGGCAGAGCAGAATGCCAATCTTCTGAACCGTAGCTGACTTGCACGTCCGTGTCGGAGTCATTTTGTGGCGGAGGAGGAAGTTGTGACAGGAGAGAAGCAGTAACTGGCGACGGTCTGTTCACTGTGTCTGATTCTGTCTGCTCATCCATGTGTACAGTCTGTAACAAACCAGTTACAAATCACTGAATCACTGTAAAAACTGCTTCGTGAATATTGCATACAGCGAATTTTCAATTCCACATCCATCATTAATTGACAAGATTACAGGCAATGTTGTCACTGTATGCTATTTATCACAATCAGTTAAGGGGCTCGGATTTGTGAGGGGTCGAATTTTGAACATTCCCATAGAATTCAGATGTTGTCATTAATATGGCTTGAACTACCATTCAGCCTATGATCGGGATTACTTGGCCACCACAAACTTAAGCCTAGAGAAAGCCCAGTGCTTAACCCATAACCACAAATTACATAATGGCAAGCAGTAGTGGTTCTATTTACACACAAAAATGACAACTGCACTACTTGTATTTGTTACAACATATGAAGCACCACAGATGTGAACTATGTCGAGAATCCATAGAACGCTATTTGCCATGTGTAACAATTTAAAGTTAAAAGCGTTTCACAGAGTGAACTGGAATACCCCATCATCCTCAGTGACACCTTCTGCACCGTCAACCACTGCATCAGAGGCCGACACATACGAGTTGTTGGAGGACACAGAATCCGTCGCAGCCGATCTGAAAACAACGTAGTGCTGGACGTCATCATCAGTTAAGCGTATAAGAGGTATTGTCATCCTCAGCTGCTGTATTGCCAAATTGCTCATCAATGCCTGCATTGCCGGATTCACGTCGGAGGAATAGCTGCGCTGCAAAACAATGGCACAATGGTAATAAACCATCAGGGTATCCCAGCAAAAAATCTTACCAACACAATCAAATTAGTAATACATTTCATTCTATCACCTAACCAACATAATACAGAACAAATTCGTACTTCATCAGATTTCTAATTATACTTTATACTCTGCTTTTAATTCACCACCAAACAAAATTAATGCTTTATATATGTAACATGTAGCCAACTATATGGATAAGAAATGAAAGTTATCAAACACACATAGTAAAGGTATAATAACGTCAGTCCAAAAGGAATAAACAACATGGTGTCATGTTATTGTTTCAGACAGGAAAAATCTACACCGAGTTTCATAAAATCGGGACCCGTTCGTATTTTTTCAATAAGATTTTACCTTGTGGGCCAATTTCAATAATAGATATATCAAAGTGTTCAGGAGAAAAATGACTTGGAATATGTGATACATTTACTTCTATAAATTTTAGACATTCTGTGAAAATCGTGACGTCACATTCGCGTCAATATTTACGAGTGGCGGATAATTAAAAGTCGATACACCATAGTTCTTTCCATTAGATTTCTGGCCCCCCAACAGCCCCGGTCTCATC
>Ga0056115_1001927_pt1 | contig 10339 bp, 6 predicted proteins | sample WorMetOlspDAHAB1_FD_77007 | JGI IMG/M metagenome (GOLD analysis project Ga0056115, IMG submission 77007) | Marine gutless worms symbiont microbial communities from Max Planck institute for Marine Microbiology, Germany - Olavius sp. DAHAB.1 ... | reverse complement strand
GATCATCACAATATGAGTGCAATGAATTGATAAGTTAATTGAGCTTAACCTGTGTTAGAGCATTTTAAACTTTCTTTGACTCTCTATTTCAGTTTTCTGTTTCGTTTACAGCAGCCCAACTATACATTGAAGTTCATACAACTAGTTTGGTCAGAGTAGTTACTGGACTACATGTCTATATAAGACTGGTATTCGGGTTTAAACTAGAAATTCGGGCCAGATTGGTTTTGATGAATTGAGAACTAAGCTATATCCACGCCTGAGTTAAAAGTACTCATATTTTCATGTTAAGTCGATGATCCGATTCTGCTGATCTGACCCTATCAGTGTTTCAATACCTTACCATCAGGTCACCGATCTGAACCTAACACTGAGCTTATTTTATTTGTGTCCTAAAACAGATTTAGGACACGAATAAAATAACTGAAATACCTGAAAGAGTTGCAAGGTATGTAGTACAGTTCTTATCTCATGCAATTGGTCGACTGGTATGGAACTGCAGGTGGTTCGTCGCCGAAAACCACTTGGGTCGTATGTTATGCTGCCGATGCATGTGCGAATAGTTCGGAGTGACCATCAAGGTTTGCACCATAGACTATGGAGTGTATTTATAACAGTTATATATACACAGTAATGAGACCAACTTTTTTAATACCATTTGGGGTGTGAACGGAATATCTTTTTTTCATGGTGGATGTCATAACTGTTTTGCGGAGTATGAGCAGCGAACATTGTACGGCGCCGTTGTAGTGACTCTAGCTGTGTTTTGCGCCTTATAAGTAGTCGTTTTATCATTGTTATTTATCATTATTAACATCGGAGGATTACGGGATGCAACTCGGTGCTTTTATGCGAGTAATTTCACACATACTCTTGCGTTGTTAGCAGATCTATTGAGTACATTGCCTAGTTAATAAACTTTTGTTTAACTTTTCATTTGCAGTTGTGTATCGAGTTTGTAACTGATGGCACTGACTGTGTTTATGTAGACATTGGTATTTCAGTGGAGGAAGGCATCTTCGTGGGCGAAATAGAACCTGGTTCGGCTGCTGCAGTTGATGACGTTCTCGGTGTGGGAGATCGTTTGCACAGCGTGAGTCCGTGGTTTCTTGACAGTGAAGTTGTTTTTCACGGCATATGTGGACATACTGTTGCTTGCTTTCCTTGTGTACAGCTGTGGTGTGCCAGATATTTTTCTAGTTGTTTTTCTGTGCGTGCACTCATGAAGAAGGGGAATAGCTTATTTGGAAATTACTATTGTAGTCTTATTTTCGTGTCTGCGGATTCTCCTTTCAGTGTTTGCCAGCCACCGGACTGCATCATCTGCAGAGTGAAGTCTTCGTCAACGGGCATGAGTCGACAGTGTGAGAACTGGGTTTTGCCACGGGAGCACAGCAGTTGCATAGTTATTACAATGCAGATGAATTCTGATGCCGTTTTCTGCATGAAGAGCATCTCATTTGTTTCATGCATACGAGATGAGCTGAATACTTTAAAGCAGTAGCAGTTACCATTTTGTAAAAAATAGCAAAGTTATTTTAAGGTGATGTTTAAAATGACTTGCTCGGAATAGATGTTTATCACTGTTAAAGCTTTAAGTCTTACGATGGGTTTAGGCGTTTTAATATAATTCAGTTGTGGGCTCAGCAGCTGTAGAATGAGCCCACCCAGTTTACTGGTCAAATTTCAGCTCTGTTTTATTTGGTCGTTTGCGTTTAAGTTTTATCGAGATGGGCACTTTTTAGTGTACTGTTTCTTGTTGTTGGTGTTGTTTAAATGATGTCTGCCTGACATTACATTCCAGATGCATCATTTGTTGGATGTTCAGGTAAATGGAGAATTGGTAAGTGGCAAGTCAGTGGGAGAGATACAGCAGATTTTAGATGACTGCCGTGACCACCTTCTTCTTGAGGTGATGCACTGTCGTAGAGTGACGCCAACGATTAGCGACATATCTCAGTCGTCTTCCTTTCCAGCACCATCAAGTCCACTTACTGCTGATGAGTTTGAATTGCCATCTGTGACTGACATGAGCATTGGTAGAAAACAGACCGAATTGGTACACACAAAAGTACCTCAGGTTCTTCATAAGTCGGACCGGTCATCAGCAGAACATCTGAATGCTTCAGAGCCGAATATATTATTGACTCGAGAAAACTGCAGCCACCTCGGCCGTGGTAAAGAAAACAAGCCGAACTTCCTGGACAAGGCAGTGAATGCGATCACGAGGCCGTTCCTCCGAAGTCGGCAGTTACGTCCCACCCGCGATACTCGCAGTAAAAGTGATTTTGTGTACATTCAGAATTCAAACTCAATAGTGGACGACTTTGCCGCTAACAGTTGCGGTCAGAACGTACCCACTGCGGCTGTACCTCGCCGATCCGATGCAGCTACGCGTATTCCGAAACCGAGCGACAGTGGACATGGTACTTGGCCAAAATATCATGCACATGGTGCCCAGCAGCCTTCTGTCTTGCCGCTGTATACTGTTAAACCTTGTTCATCTACGGAGGATGAAAGCCCACTACTTCCACAGCCAATGCGCCAAGGCATTGCAATACGGCGGAGCGAATCTGCTAGGCACCATCGACCACAGATTTCTGATTCCACAGCTGACTACACTAGTCGCCAGAAAATCGGTCTAGATGTCGAAGATACACCGGTGTCGTCAGTAGCGTATCAGAGTGTGTGCAGTGCAGACTCTGTCACTGCACTTGGACCACATTATGCCAAACCGTTTCCAGAGGAGACGTCTATGACTGTGCATTCACGTACGCCTGCAGAGCATCAAGTAACTGTGATTTCTCATTTTCCGGTTGAGCAGTACAGCAGTGAGGTGGGTTCATATGGAGGCCATACGCAGTGTGTGCATAGACCTATTCCGCATACTTTAGCTCTCAGTTCCACTGCAAAGCAGCGATTGTATCTGCCTGGTTCAGTCGTGTCTTCGCCTTCCAACAGATCACAGCAGCTGAGCATTGCAAGGTATGTAGTACAGTTCTTATCTCATGCAATTGGTCGACTGGTTACACAAAAATTAAAAGTATTAGTTACTGTTATTTGGACTGGTTTCAAAGAATTTTCCGAGTATTGAAATATGCTGCTGATCACTTAATGGCAAATTACCCAAAGCCAACTTCAAATTTAGTTGTCTGGTTCCATTGGTGGCTTGGCTCAGTGGTTAGGACAGAACTCTTTGGCTGGCAGACTTTCCCTTACCTATGCCTGATCCATGGTTGACCGGGACCACTTTGTGGGTAAAATGTTAGCCAACCAGGCCAACTCAGCCTTTCATCCCTCCGGGGGCAGTAAATGAGTATTAATTTATGTAATTATGTGGATTATGGGATGAGGAGACCAGGGATGCATGTGAGTGTGGTTGCAGGTCACAGTCCGTGAGCACAGTATAAGACTGCATCCTATAGGCTATATGCCACTCTGTCACTATGACACAAAAGTGCTGCTGCAGTATGCGGCTTATGTGTTATATGCCTTTGCCATATCATTGTTCACAGTTTTAGCATCACTAATTTTACTTTTTTTGCCGTTGGTTAATGAATGAACTCTAGCAAATGTTTTACTGTTTAGTTCATCGGGCTATTCCACACCAGGTTCAGACCATGGGCCGTCGACACCATCGGTAACAAACTCATCGTTTAGCGATTCACATGGTCATTGTGTTTCATTCGGTCATCCACCATCTTCCATAATGCAGTGGATGCCTCGTACTTCACACGCTGATCATACTGCATCAATGAGTTGTTTTCCTCAGGTCTCAATGGCATATTTTGTGTCTTTGTAAACGTATTTCTGTCGAAGGTCATGTAGTGTGCTTTTACTGCGTAGGAGATTCTGTTTTATGTGTAACTTTCGGACTGTAGGCCCTAGTTCTCTAAGTTGGAAGCGCTGCTGTCTTCCTATTGGTCAGCAGTTGCTGGGGTGATGTTGTCCCTGGCTGTTGCATGGTGTATGCTGAGTTAGTCAGTTAGTTGTGTCAGTTGTAACAGAGTCAGTTGTAGCAGAGTTAGAGTTGTAGTAGAGTTGCGGTTGCAATTGTGAATAGTCGTTGTCGCTTGTATTGCTGGAATAAATTATGAATGATGAAAACTTAACACGATCCTGTGTTACCTCTTTCTCCAATCCAATGTGAATAAGAGATATCATAATACAAGCACAAAAGTAACTTCAACCCAAAAGCACGATATCTAACGTAAAACACATAATATATCCTTCCACTTTTTCTTTCACGATATAACTTTATTTTTATGTACTAAATTCTCGCTTCTTAATGTTTAAGAGCAGCTCAGTCTCATTAGAAACCGTTGTTGGTTAATTGTGTTTCAGCTTTTGAAGACAAGAAACCAGCCCAGTCTTTTTCATTATGTCCATGTATGTTGTGTTTAGGTTTGCTCACTCTGCCAGAACACTGACAATTTTTTCATACGTGCCTTCATTATGACTAATTTTGCTGGTGATTGCTAGTGGATGATCACAAAACTTTGACATACAGTATGCTTTGCCACAAGTAAGAACTTTTGCTACACGGAGCCGATAAAATGGTGAAAAATTGCTCATCTGGGCAAAACACATATAAACTGTTGCTCAGTGTGTGTGGTGAAGTTGGGCTCTGTCTGGTCCCGGCATGTGGCAAAGTTATGGTGTTGATGCAGTTACATTTTCTAAACAGACTGTATGTGAAAAGTTAAGGTAAGTAGCAAATGGAGGTTAGATTGACATAGTTGATTCATATTTTTTTCTGCAGTGACTGTTTTTGTTTTTACAGAGACCTGGTTTTGAGCACGGTGGCATGTTGGCTTTTTCTGCAAAGCCGAACCTCTCCCATTCGTCGTCGCCAAGCACTGACGTACTCTTTCCTCAGCTGGCGACAAGCGGACACGGTCGGATACGAATTCCGTCATCTTCAAGTGTGTTGCCCGCTCTTTATGTCGGGGTTCCTGTGCCGGCATGGCCTTGAATTTTTTTAATGCTCATAAAGTATTTGAATAATATTTTTTTTCAAAATTGAGAAGGCCAAGAAAAGTTTGTAATATAGCTGGAGCCACTCAAACGTCCAATGGAACCGGATTAAAAGTCAATGGCAACTGTGTTTGATTGCTTGTTGTCATGTACACGTGTTGGGTGATATATTGGTAGAATGTAGCCAAAGGGCCTTGAATTAACTTGAATTTATCAAGAAAAAGACCTTGAATTGTGTCGGAAAACCGGTGCAGGAACCCTGTTGTATGTCATTTTCTTCAAGTGATATAGCACTATAATGGTGTCATACTTTTCGTAGCGTGCTCTGTAGCAGTGACTAAATTGGTTTTTAAAGTTTATGAATGGTATAGTATACATTATAACAGTAGTATCATGTAGTATAGTGGCACAGCATGTATTAGCAGTTCTACTTTTACTACATATACATTGAAGATTTAACGTTCGTTGTGTAATATTAGCGAAATGTAAACGAATGTTGAATGGTTGAAAAAATGAAAAAGATATATTTGCACACCCAGCAACTAGTCTATGAAATCAGTGTTAAGAATTTTTAGGTTTATTTTTGCATTGTGAAAGTGATAAAACGAGTAATGAAACCACTGTAATTATGCGTTGCTATGTAGTAAACAGGGTGTGTGAAATTGAGTTGTGCTCGTGCTATCGCTTGTTTCAGATCGTGTGCCGAGCCCAATTTCACCGAGACTTGCAACCTCGCCAACGAGTCTTCACTTTGGTCCAGGAACCAGCCTGTCATTACCGAGTCAGTGTAGACACCGGAAGGAACGCACGAAGTTAGTTTTCCATGTTCTGTTAATCATTTATGCTTATTAAGTTCGTGTATAAAATTACTAAGAAATTAACTGGTTCTTTACTATGTAGTTTTATAACTTGTAGCAGTATTTAATTTATGAACGATTGTTATTTGTAGCCAGTTTTCTATTGTTTGTATGCACTATGATGTGTCTCAGTTGGTAGGTACCAGTGCTGAATGTAATGATTAAATACAGTATACTAGCATTTTAGGTAGCAGTCATGAACTGAACTGACACGCCCTTGTTGGCTGGGGTTGATGAGGTTTTGTGTATAGGTGAGACGACCACTGGCCAGGTGCATGACTTGAAACCAACTATTGCAGGATAATAGGGAAGTTTAGCTGTGTCAGTCTGTATGTGTACCTTGAATGTGTACAATTGAAGGCACACACATGTACGAACAGCTCTTATGAGTGGCTTATGACTTGTTGCTTGTATGCTTAGTTTTGTTACGATGTTCTATATTTTCGGCACATTTTCATTCAATAGAGCCACCAGTTTTTGTCGTTTGGGGTTCGTTTTGGGGGATTTTTTGAGCTTTCAGTTGCTACATTATCTGGAAAAACATGTGCAAATTGAATGTTTATTGGGAGGTTAAACTTGCTATGTAGACCTCCAGTGGGATACACAAGAATGATCACCGCTGAGCTGCAGTCACGTCCGTTTGGAATCGACATTGAAACCAGTCGTACAAGTGGCGGCATCTTTGTGTCGATGGTGGAGCCGGGCAGTGTTGCTGCACAGTCGGGGGTGATGGTTGGAGACCAGCTTCTCGATGTACGAGTTCTGTTTGTCATCATCATTGTCGTCATAAACATTTTTAACATGGCCTAAATCATGTTAATTATTGCAAGGACCACAGGTGTCCGAACAGTAGTGGCGAATGGTAATAGCAACACGCGAGTCATATGATAGTGTCTTGGTAGGAACGGGGAAAACAGAAAGGTTTTGAGTTGTCGTCTGAAAGCCACAAGTGACGGCGCAGATGCGACGTGGAGAGGCAGGCCGTTCCAAACGGTAGCATCAGAAACCGGAAACGCCCGCTTGCCGACTGTAGAGAGACGAACGGGCGGAATTTCCAGGTGATGTTTGCATATGATATTTTAGAAGAAAATATTCTTCTGAATAGTGGTTATGTGTGAATGTCATTTTTGTTTAGTGGGTATTCAGTATTATTTGTAAGTTTTAAGAGCACTGATGAAGCTGATATGAGTCCTTTCATCACAGTGCTTATCTCTGTTTGATTATCCTAGAACTGTCAGTAAACCAAAGCTATATTGTAGTGGGCCAGATCCCTTATAGACAGAACTTTTGTACATTTACACAGCAGTGTCCTAACCAAGACTCAAGTCTGTAACATGTAAGTCAAAAGCCCAGCACTCTACCCTCAAGTTTTTGTGCCACTATTTGTCACAATAGTGGTGCAACACTTACATCACAGTAGTAGAACTTGATAGCTGATGTCACTTGTATATTTTCTCCATAACAACTTGCGTACTGTAAAGTTGTTATTTTCTCCTATGTATACCTATAACTCGAAAACAGGAGTGCAGAAAGCTTACAGAGCAGCTGCTCGAAACATGGTGACCTGTAACATGGTGACCTGTAGATTATTACAGTGGCTGGGCACATAGCAATATTGAGTCAGGCTGGGAAGCTCAATGACGTTTGAGATTTGTTGTTTCTGTGTTCAAATTTTTGGTTGTAGCTAATGGTAATAACTATACACTAAATTTTGTGCATCCTGACTATATTTGTTCAAGATATTGTAGCTCACGAACAATGTTTTTTTTTCGTTTGGCAGTCATTGCATATTCAGATGCTTATTAAAATCATGCTACTGTCTAATGCTGTGAACTATGACGTATATATAGGTCACTGCTAGTGCCATGCCACACATCGGTTTCAGTTCACGAGCCTTACATATTTATGCCCCACCTTTTAGATGTAACCTCAAGACTTGCTGCTTTCAGTCTGCTATTACCACCCCTTAGCGACCCAGCCACAAATGTGCCCTGATTCTCAGCAGAAGTCGGCTCTATATAAATAATTTATTTACTTATTTAACTAAGTCATTTTGAAAGTGCAGAAGTGTGGTGTTGTTGAAAGGTGTGTGGAATTAACATGAGAAATGCAACGAAACAGTTGGCTGCCAACGTTCTTCGTCAGTGCAGTGGCACCATCAACATCCTTCTGCAGTACAATCCTAACAGTGAGTGATCTAGTGTGTGCCATTAAGCAGAAGTGCTGTTTGAATACTTGTGAAGCAATTATGAAAATGATAGCATGTTATAAGAACTACATTAAGTATTAGTACTGAAGTTCACGAACGCTGCTGCATGCGGACATTACATTTGCGGCATGCTGTTTTGCTACCAAAATCATTCACCAAGGCCAAAAAATATGAAAATAGGTCCTGATTTTTTAGTATATAAGCTTCTGAATATCTTAATTTCCGTCCTGACATTTGAGTGGGAACCATGTTTTTGACACTTTGTCAAATTTTGTACTTCAGTGCATCAAGGTTATTCATAATAATAATCACAATCAACAGTTGATTTAGTGCACCTCCTACAACTAGAACGATGATGCATTACACTGTTCACGTTAATAGTGCGATCCTGGCGTTGTTATGCAGCTGCGTAGCATGTTTCACAACTACTCACCTGTTAGTGTACCGCACCTTGTGATCACGAAAGTGTTATTTTTATGACAGAATTTATGGACGTCAGTCGATCGAGCACATTGCCGCAAGGTGTGAATGTCCGCCATACCGGTTTCAACAAGTCTGCTGCGTATGCGGCCATGCATCGTCAGAATTTTGCTGATCCAACAAGGTTTAAATATTCTGCTTCCCATTTTCTATTGTCTCCAGATAAGAAGTTTGTTTTGCCACAGTAGTCAGCAATACAGTGTAAATAACTTCATGGCAGACTAGTGACTGAGCAACAATAAGACCCATCTTGTTGGCCACCCATGCAGTATTATGTCAATAGTATACGAATTTTGTAACAAAAAGTATTACTTTGTATGTGTAAAAGTTTTCTCGACAATAGTAAAAAGGAGATTTTTTTCTGCCATAGAAAGTCACGTTGGCACTGTCTTCGGTTGTCTTTAAGAAATGTCTGAATACCCATGTTTTCTGTCGTTATTTTACCCAAGTCCTGTATTGCCTGTGCACTGTGCAGTGACATACACTGTAGTCGTTTTTGGGTTGACTGTAATCATTCTTTTAGACCTATCAGTCACTTGTCACTCTAGTACTCTAGTTAATGCACATGGTTTCAGTGGCAGTCGTTCACATCACCATGTGGCTGCTGCGAACAACACCACCGCACGATTTGTGGCAAGGAAGAAGCTTCATCCCAGCGACTCCATTGGTCTGACGCTTGTAGGAGGAAACGCTGTTGGCATATTCATACATGACGTGATGCCTGGCAGTCTGCTGGATGGAGCGAATGGGGTGCACTGTGGCGACCAGATTCTTGAGGTATTGTTCCATTGTTCTTTTCGTCCCTGTCTTTTGTCTATGATTTTCAGCTTAATTACATCATACTTTTGTATCGTACTGCAGATTCACTAATGCCATGTTGCTAATTTGTTGCTGTGTCGTAAAATGTTCATAGTTGAACTATACTTGCCATATTTGCTGGAGCCAGATCACACTATTGACATGTCAGGATTGTTACATGAAAGTTGTGTTGGAATAAGAGAAAATGATTGATTGTTGGTAGCAATAGCATATGTGGATATTTGTCGGAGTTATCTTGCTACAGTACAGCTGTGTATGTGTGACATTGAGTGTAATTGATGCTTGTGATATCTACTATTGGATAATATACCTTTTCAGTTTACTTCTGTCAGTTTTCTCGGGTAGACCTGATGTGTGTATGTGTGATGAGATTTCTTCCCAGGTGGAAATCATAAGTCTTTACTTGAGCTTTGTTTGTGTAACATATTGTGACAGTGTTTTATTCTGTAGAACTACTATGTTATTGCGTTTTGTAGTTTAACGGTGTCAGTTTCTCACAACTGACCCTGGAACAGGCGGTGTTGGAGACCAGAAAACCATGTGACGAAGTTCACTGTCGTGTCCTGTACAATATCATAAGTGAGTGTTTTGTGTTATGCCGACTTTCAGTTCTTTTCGGAGTCCATATCTTTGTACTTGTTTGTTTGTGTGTTACATATACAAATCATTGTTTGGATAGAGCTGTTTGCACCAGTGGTTTAATGGGGATAATAATATAATGCGTGGAAGTATTGCATGTGGAGTAATACTAATTGTTGACTGAGTTAACATTTGTGTAGGCTAGTTAATTTTATAACTGCAAAGTCTGGTTAGAATGATGTAGCAAAAAAAGGACATAGAGAGAAGAAAATGCCGGTCTCAATGCATTTCCACTTAAATCGTGATAAAAAAATATTGTACTTATGAAAGGACAGACTGTTCCCTGTTACAATGAGCACATACATGTATGTATTGCTAGTTATTTGATTAATGAATTAATTATTTATGCTGCGCGTAG
>Ga0056115_1001926_pt1 | contig 10340 bp, 7 predicted proteins | sample WorMetOlspDAHAB1_FD_77007 | JGI IMG/M metagenome (GOLD analysis project Ga0056115, IMG submission 77007) | Marine gutless worms symbiont microbial communities from Max Planck institute for Marine Microbiology, Germany - Olavius sp. DAHAB.1 ... | reverse complement strand
TAATAATAATAATGAAACGACAATTTATAAGGCGCAGTAACATAGGTATAGAGTCACATATAGCTGACAAGGGCGCCGGATCTATTGATAATCCTGAAGTCGCTTACTGTTAATTGGACCAACCCCAAAAATGCAGATCGAACGATCTTCCCCGTGGCACTGGCAGGATACAATACCTCATTCCCCTTACGTCTTCATTCTTGTTTGCCTTTTCCTTTCTCAGAATTTCCATTCACCCAGTTAATAACTCTGGCTCACGTCATGAAATTGGAAATACAATAACGTACGAGACTACGAGTATCATTAAACAACATAATATAGACCTATTGGTCGATCCTAATTAACGGCTTAATTATTAATGTGTAGTATTTCTCTGCGGAGGAGGGTCAGATTTATAGCCGGTGAGGGTCTGGTGCTCAGGTATGGGCACTATGTGGTCTATAGGTTGGAGATTGTAAAAGCTATAGAATAAGAAAATGCATTATTGAGTTTTAATGGTTTAATGATTAAATTATTATCTTTTTGGAAATTAAGAATCATGCGAGAGAAAAATTTCATCGGTTTAGTTGGAGGTTATCTGTTGTTGAGGACTGGGGAGGCCATGCTGCGGGTGAGTGAGTAAGTAGAGTTTAACGCCCCACTCAACACAATATAGGTCATTTCGGAGGCGGAGCGGAGCGGGAGATCGTCGGAGCGGGATGAGCGTAAATGGAGCTGAGCAATGAGCAGCAAATTTTGCGGCGGCGATGAAAACGCGGGAGTGGAAAATGCAGGAGCTATAATGCACGGAAAGCTGTCAGAAGAGAAACTATAAGATGCCAGTAGTGTAAGATAAAGCGAGTCAGTCTCGGACAGTCTGTGAACAATGCTCATAAGCAACCTGGCGTATATACACAGCTAGGTGTGTAAGGACTCGTGTTGGATAGTATCAAATAATTACAGTGAAATTAAAAATCAACGTTTTGGTATCCTGTAAACCCGGCATATTTCATGTTCACAATTATCTTGCATCAGATCACGAACGCCGCATCTAGCAAACTAGCACTATACAAAACAAAGGCCGCCACTATTTTATAATGCACTAAAAATCACTCTTTATTCACTCAGAGGTCTGAGGACAATTATTAGGAAGTAACTTAAGGTTCTCTCACTGTATAATATCGGATCGGCTTTCCATACGGCTAGCCTACTCCAGCATTTTCCAATCTTGCATTTTTGACCGTATCACATTTTCCACTCCCGCAATTTCAGTCGCCCCAACTTTGCCGCTCCGCTCCGCTCACATGCTCTGCTGTTCGCTGCTTTGTAACCAAGCCACAGCAGTCGCATTTCTTCCTGCCGGTGACATGACACCGGCGCACCACATCAGCAGCAGCGGCATCAAGCGTCGACAGTGGAACATTACATCAGTGCATGAAGCAATACGCGAATCTCGGCGGGCGGGCGATGTATTTTGCAGCCGTGAATATTCGCCAAGCAGATGACTAATGCTCTGGTGCCATTCACTGCGAATCGCTCTTGTCGACTCTTCTAATATGGCTTTCGCCAGCATTCATTCATAATGCCGGTGCACCGGCTTGCCGCGCTAACCGAGTTTTACCGGGCTTTTCATGTGATTTATGACACCATCATAGGTGGCCGTTGGCCCAGTGTGTCAGTTGCGTGTTAAAATATACATGAGTAGGCCCATGCCGCTGCTGCGTGTCTGTCGAATATGCATCTTATCGTTTTGTCACATCTTCTCCTGGAATGGCGATAGCTGGACCTGCAGGACCTTCCTCTGACATGTTAGACGTCGGCAATCACTTTGTCGTGGTGTGCATTACTACATTTACTATATAGTTAGCCTATTCGCTTCCTATTGCGTGGAGCTTAGTTTTGTTTCGATGTTTAGCTTGTGCGTGACCGAAACGTTAAACGGAATCCTAGTTGAGACTGTGCATCTTCTAATCGAAATGTGCGAAAATACGCCACTGAAGGACGTCATAACTCGTAAGTGGCTCCATGTACATGCAGTGAGTGGGTGCGTTTGTCATACGAACAGTGTGGATGCTCTCTCTTTTCGGTGACGTCATTACAATGCTGCAACGGCACTGTCGTCAATTAGGGCCTGGTGTGAGCGGCTGTCAGCTGAATGCAATGCAATTGCTGTTGAGAACAGTTCGTGTGCTTATCAATAATGCATCGTTGCTTGATGGCTGGCGTGCTGGCGGCATGGTTGGCTATAGCGACGACCGAGCGACAAAACGCCGACGCCGACCAACGTGCATGCCGTCAGTCGTTCTGGCTCCATGCGTGTTGTTCGTGACGTCTGTGCGTCGACCACACGATGCACAGTTCTTTGCGAACTAGCGAACTGGAACCGACAGCACGGTCGATGCTATAAGGTGCATTGACGACGAAATTGGTGACGTGTAAGCCGGTGTCCCGTAACAAAACGTTGTTTCCTGTTGTCAATTTCTTAAAATGTTTCGTTACAGAAGTCTTGTTTTCAATTGTTGCTTTTAAGACACTAATATTTCACTTTCACAAGGTAGTGTAGCGACACACTTGAGGTGTGATAGGATCTTTAGTGACAGTATTATTACAAATGTTCTTCTGATTCAGACAGTGAAATAAGTTAAAACATTGGTCAATATTTTTGATGAAGTTAAAGCGTACAAAAAAGTGTGCCAGTTTTTTTGGCCACCCTGTATGCATTATCAAATTCATTAGTTTCTTTTGCCACCACCAGGGGACACTGGGTAAAAAATTTTACCGGAGATAAATCTACAAACCCTTGACTATACAACCCCATCAGAGCGTTCTGAATAATTCAATTAGAGCGCTCCTGCGGAGACATCTTCATATGAAAAGCCACCCCACTGAGGGGGAGACTGCATATAGAGCTTCGCTACCCGGCGATGTTTTAAGGTGAAGATAGCGCCCGCCGGCGGATTGACCATTCGCCCCGGCAATGAGAAAGACTGTCGTCCCACTGTCAGAAAAGTTCCCTCGTATGTGAAGTGAAGATGTCTCCTCTGTTTATGTATTACGGCCAGTCGATGTGGTCGTGACGTGTGCAGTGTATGCGCATGCATTATCTTGTGCGCACAACAGTTATACAGTTTGAAACTTTTAAAGAGTAGTTGCAGACCAAACAACAGAAGACATGCTACTCAGTGTGGCAGTTCTGTGCTAATTCAATATCGTCAACGACGTCACATCTGCAGTTACTGTCTAAAGCTACATTATACTGTCACATCAGTTCGAACAGTTTTACATGTATCACGGTTTCGCTTCAACCGACGACTCGGTTAACGCTGTTGTTTAGTAAATCTTTAATCGTATAGACTATAGTACAGTGATAATAAGTGGCTAAAAATACCCAATCGGACGAAATGGAATTCATCGACAACCGTGTTAGATTTTTATTCCTAAAATTTTCTAATTTATACCGGAGTGATCTTGCTACAACTCTTTTATTAGAATTTATTGCAGTTTTCTCCAAAGTTATGGCTAGAAAAGTATTACAGAGGCGGAGACCATTTAAACGGCAGACTAGGGCTACGTGCGGCTGTGTGACAGCACGGGTCAAAGTCCGTGTATGCGGGCTTGGTTTGCTGCGGCTTAGGCTGAACGGCGGCCCTGTCTGCGTGACGACAGCGCCGCTGAAGGCAGTGTGCACAAATGCAGCGCTAACAAATGAATCTTACTTTTCCCTTTTTTGTTGTAGCATTTCCACACTGTTCCAGCTACAAGAGCTGCGAAAAGGCAAAAACTAGCAGAACGTGCTATGTAGTTGTATAGTTAGCACCTTCTGCACCAATAGCCGCTGTTTATACGTGACAGGCACTACGCAAGCAAACCACTTAGAATTACTATAATACCAAAGTCGCGACGCGCAGAACAGTCGCTGCTTTCGAAGTTGGCGTTTCCGTACGTTCAGGTGAGACAATGCGAATTATGGTTGTCAGTTGACAACTTGTATCAGACTAAAGCAGATGTCGTCACTACGCTTATCTGACAATAACGACAATAAGTTGAGATACGATTTACAATTTATGGAACTTAACACTTAACTTATCTAGAAACGGTACAGTATGCCTATATGTCGTGTAGGGTACAACAGTGGTTTTGGACCGAGCGCTGATGCGTGAAGCTGAGGGCTTACTCGCCGACATGATGGCTGATGCTGAACTACCGCGCCACCTGCTGAGCGGTCTGCGAGCCGTCAGTGGTCTACTCAAGTCAACCGATGTGCAGCTGGTGGACGTTGACGCTACTGGCGCTTTTCACCGCGTCCGATCGAGTCCTGTCGCTTCTGTGTCTGACTGCGCCTTCGCCTCTACGGCTGAATATTCCGACCTATCTTACGCAGAAAGACATGTTTATCTGCCCAAGGTATACTCTCCGTCTTCTACACCGTATTTCATAACAACGAAACCCATACATTTGTTGATAGAAAACAAACTAACAAGTGAAAATTAGTGAAACTTGGCTCGTTCGATTGGCATGGTACGTTTTGAATATTCTTTGCAAATGGTGACGTCATTAAGAGATGTAAAAAGTCGGTCAATCTGCAAAACCGTGAGACGAGAATTCACCCCGCCCGCCGTCACTGTGACTTCCCAATAGTTCAGACTCTTCCTCACCGAATCCGCCTCCAAAATGACCTATATTGTGTCGGGTGGGGCGTTAAACTCTACTCACTCACTCACTTCCTCACCGAAGTGACCTGTTACGTGTTAGACCTTACTCGCTCACTCATCAGAACTGTCTTTCTCCAAACCCCGTTGATTACAAGATAATGATGGTTTTCTTCAGCAATACTACTACGGTAAAGTACTACGGTAGAGTAGAAATCCGAAATTCCAGCATCCGTTCATCTACATTGCTGATGCCAATGACGAATGGGAATGTGCGTGAACCATGCAGTGCGTGCTCGACAGTGCAGTGATGCAGTGGCGTCGACATTTTCGCTCTTATGTGCATGCTGTGAAAGGCGGTCATTTCGTACGGTCACTGCTGTGAGTGCTGTCTGTATAGAAATCGTTATGTTGCATTTTACACACATTTTGTGTAGTCAAGTAATGATTTTTGAAAGGCTAGTGCGACTGTCGTTACTCGTTGGGATAGGCCAGGCTAATTCTTGTTGTTTCTGCTTGTTCACGCCACGTTTTAGTGGCATTGTGTATTTGCGATACTGACTGACATAGAACCGTCAATGAACCAGCAAGATTTATTGCATAGTGACAATTAAACATTAATAGGATGACCAGGCAGGGGTTTCGTTTTTAATGAAACACGGTGTAGCAGGCCTGTTCTGCTACTACTACGGATTGCTGCGAACGGCGGTCGTCTAGTGTTGAATAGGCCACGTTTTGTTTACAATTCCTTCGCACTAAACTAAGACCTGCTGTAATTATATAATAAAACATATAAAACGGGATAACATTCTGGTACAAATCGCTAAAATTGGAGAACAGGAAAACGCAGGACATGCCATTATGATTTCATGTGAACGTATAATCTATTTTGTACATTTTTGTTATTAGGCATGCTTGCATTTGATAAGTTGCATTCAATGACTAAACCATTTTTCATAAAAAAGGAACCCTGATACTTATTTCATTCTGTTACGACAACTATAGATAAAATTGCACGAAATTCGCTCAATTGTTGTTCGTTGTGAATGTGGAGTAAATGTTGTTGGTTTCTTAATTAACTGTTCTCTGTTAGCCTGAAATCACAACTTTGCCAAATTGGCCCCCGAAGAAGCAGAAATACTGCGAATTAGGGCCTATCCAAATGAAAATTGCACAAAACTTACCAAAAATTATTGTTTACACGTAAGCTGTTTTGGCATACAACAAAATGCATTCTGTAATAAGTTTCACAGCAGTTGACTGTTCAAAATAACTAGCCTCACAAGTGCGAAGACGTCATTAACACCGTTTGACTGCGTTGTCGCTCAAACGCTGGTCCAGGCGTTCCCACTTCCTCCGCAACTCGTCCGCATTTTGGATTTTTCTGCTGTATACCCAGTGATTATTACAGGTTCCTGGGGGAATTTACCCCCGGACATTTGGAATACTCCGGAAATTTTGACAATAGGCTTTTGGTCTTGTGAGATTCCGTTAATGTAAAATAGTCAAGTATGCCTAAAGTCTACTAAATGGTAATGAGTGACACACAGAGATGATTTAAGAGCGATTGCTTATGTTTGATATAAGCAGTCTCTGCAAAGAATTCAACTTCCAAATTGTCAGGCTGGCCACTGACTGCATGCGTCTATGACTATGGAGGCCCTATTAGGGGGTTAACATTGCTGTAACAATTTCAACATAACATTACGTTGCTGTTGCTATTTGTTATTACCGTTTGCTTGCCCTGCTTCGGATTGTGGCCAAATGCTTTCAGCTTTCAGTGGGCTTTGCCCCCAACGGCCTGATCTTCTGAGTGGCTTTGTATTGTCTATATTGTCTCTGCTTTGTAAACTGCGCGAAATTTGGTAAGTTGATTCTCCAAAAATTATTAAAATAGTTGCCACCAGATGTAAGATTTTACGGCTGAAATGCACCAAATACAGCGCCCCCAAACCTCCTAGCTGGTGGGGAGGGGGACTGGCTGCGCCCTCCCAAAAAACCTCACCTTTCCCCTCTCGGCCCTTCTGCCTCAATACTTCTTCCCCCGGCTATAACGATTTTCCGCGGATTTGGGGGTGCTAGAATGAACACTGTGTATACGTGCTGCTGAAGAACACCTCAAATGTTGTATTCAGCCAGGTTAAGGTCTGGAGTATTTGGAGGCCACAATGATGGCGGCTGACGTCTGTTCTATCACGCTTGAAAAGATCGAACGTGTGCAACATAGTTAAAACAACCAAACAACAGCGTCACCGTAACAAGCCAAGTTTCACTAATTATACGTAGTGGTTTGCTTCCTACCAAGAGTAGGCTTAGGCGGTTTCTTTTTATGATATACGGCAAGTCAAGTCTGGTTTGCAGACTTCTGACACATGAAGTTACTGCTATTTTGAACGCTGCTGCTCTACCGTATCGCAGTAGACTTCACAGTATACTAGCATGCACGCCGGTATGTCATACACAATTAGTCGATTGCTAACTTACTCAGTGTTGTGCCTGACCAGCAGATGGTCGTAGCGGTAGATCTCCGCAACGAACTGTACAGACTTGCAAGCTCAGCGGCACAGATGGACAGCTGGCCAGTCCGCCAGTGTCTTCCTCATGGATTTGCTAATATCTTATGGACTGGATGGCCCGGTGGTCGTTCCCAGTCTGTATAGCTGGAGGGGTTCCAGTGAGGATGTCGATCTACAAATGTAGTGTATGTTGCTCGAGAGACTCGAGTGTTCGTGGGTAAACGACAGACGTGACCAAAAGCGAGTGTCGCCGGTGCGTGATGAGAGATGGTAGATCGGTGAACTTGCTATTGCAGCGTCGGTGATCGTAACTGAATACCCAAGATGCGACGACATGGTCCACTTTTCCGATCTATAGCTACATAGCTATAGCTGTTGACGCTGTTAGGCTTTGTCCACGCCAGAGACTAAAAATTTTAATCGATTAACAGCTAGCTGTTCTTTCTCTCTGTTGTCTAGTGTTGCTTCGGCATTACCATTTTGTATCTTGGTTTTGAGCCAGTCTTTGGAGTTTGTGCGCAACACTAAAATAACTGATTGTTAACTTTTAACATATTCACTTATTGGCCACGCAAATACGCGTGATAACGTATAAAAATTCGTATTATGCATCTAGATGATTCCGATAACTGTTGTTATTTTTCCATTTCAACATTCCGCGCCCTATCCATGTGTTTACACTTTACAGCTATATAATTGAAGTTTTTCGTTTGTCATCTTCCTTTCCTGCAGTGTCATTCGGTCGCCCATCCAGACTTGTAGTTCCAGCTTGAAACAAGTCGAGAATATTCGAACAGCTCAGCTGAGCAGCATCTCGGATTTTGTTTGTCGCTCGCTAGATGATGCTGTTGATGATGGTACAGAGGCTGAGACGTAGTATCCCATCGAGCCTAAGTCGATGTCGTTCAGCGGGCGGTACATGGACGACAACCACGTCGGCTACTGGCATGCCTAGCCTCGACACAGAGCCTCCAGCGTCGGTGCGTCGACCTTACCTCGCCGCCGCCGCCGCCGCCGCCACGGCAGACGACGAGCACCGCTGCGTGTCGACGACGACTGCGGCGAACGACGCATGTGGAGGCAGTGGTCGTGTGCGACAACACCTGCTGACGTCTGACTATGAGAGTGGTGACTGTCCGTCGAGTGGTGAGCATGCGGAGCATCGCTTGTCGTTTGAAGGACGCTGTCGCCAGCGTGATGAGCTCACTGAAGACGCATGCAGCGGTGATGCTGACGTGTCTCACTCTCCTTCTCCACCTCCTGCCGCTGTCCCTGCTGCTCTGCTGCCGTCCACGTCTCAGCGCCACCAGGTCAGTGTGTGTGTGTGTGTGTGTGTGTCACGCAAACGTAACACGTCGTGGCGCTGTTTCGATTAACATATTCACGTTTGGCGGAGTCAAGTCCGTTGTACCTTTCATGGTGTAAATGTGCTGCCAAAAATCCGTACTTAAATCGCTGCTCACCTACTCGCTGCATTTTTGATCAATGTTCAGAACGTCTGTAATTAAACCCGAAGGCTTTAGGACATCGATCGTGACGCGGCACTGAGTGCACAAATGATTAAACTGAATGTTTTTTCAGGATCTGTCGAACCCGAGTTTTCCGGCTTATTCGTCTAAACATCTGTCGGAACAACAGCCGACCGTAAAGCAGCATACAGATGCTGTAAACTCTAATGTATATGCCACTTGTGGTACTTCAGTAACAGTGCCCACAAGTGAACACTATGTCACGCATTATAATATATAATAGAATGTCGAAAAAATAAGCAACATGAACTCAAGCACAACCAACTCCCATAACTCTAATGAAATGGAACAGCTTCTGTTGGACGTGTGGCATGACAATGAACACTTGAACAGCTAGTGTTATTGACGGTGCAATAGATGAATGGCGTACAACTTTGAGCACGTGTGCGGACCAAAGGCCGTTAACAAGTCTATAAACTGTTGTTTTGTACTTTAATCAACATTAACCTTCATTAACCAATTGTGGTTTTCGCTTTTTTCTCCCAACTAAATACTGTAATTCGCTTTTTGCATCTGATGTGTAACTAAATTTTGCATACGTTTGTCTCACTGTAAATATCACGCGACTTCTGCATGATTAATGATGTAACCGGAAATGCTAAAATCTTAGCGATAACTAACGCTGTCTAGACTTAGCTGGTTTTAGTCATCATCAGTGTATTGTACTGCGCTTCGAACGTTGCTTCCTTTACCGCCGACTGTAAAAAACGTTGTGTTAGTGTACCACCCTGTGCCTAATATCCAAACTTGAAGTACAAATAACTTTCCTATAGTAACAGTTACCAATGTCATTCCAAAGCCGAAATGGCGTTATGAATGATGAATAAAGCCGCATATACAGATTTAGATGCCCTAGCGCATACATTTCATGCTTATAATTTGTCAAACGTATTTTTTTCTGTTTTAGAGCGCTGGCTTATACTTGATCGGGTATATACAGGGTGGTCCAAAAAAGCGGAAACCCAGTTTTATTTTTGTGATAACATCGGTAATTCAGCACCGATTTTAACCATTCTTTCATTGTTACAAGCTGAAATTTATGGCGCGTAAAAGTGAAGTTTTTCCACCCGCCAAACTTTTATTGTGTGACCACCTTACCTAGCAAAACAAACACTACTGGTAATATCGGTGTTAAAAGTTTTGTTTTATTGACTAAACATATCTTTCGATAGTATTAAAATGATGTGCGGCTGTTGAAGCCAAGTTACAATGCTCGATGTGTCCGCCGCCATTCTTGATAACAGCTTCAAGACGTCGACGCCATTCATAGATACTGTTGTCAATGAAACGCTGTGAGAGTTTTTGCCACTCGGTGACTATCGCTCGCTTCAGTTCTTCCACCGTCTTGAATTGTCGTTGGTGGTAGACTCGTTGCTGAAGAGCAACCAAGTAGCGTAATCCACGGGATTAATTTGGAGGCCACATGTGAGGTTCAATGAAGTTGATGTGCTCTTTTTTCAGATAGTCCATCATCGTCCAGGCGGTGTGCGCTGGCGATGGAGGTTAATTTGTTGTTTTCTATGGACAGTAAATTGTCTGCGCATTGTAAATGGGAGGGTCACTGTCTCCATCATATGTTGTCACCGCGTCAATCTAGTAGTCAAATGATATTGCGTTCTAGGGGGCATTCATTTGATGTCCCTCGTGTGACATATGAAACGACAAAG
>Ga0056115_1001924_pt1 | contig 10343 bp, 7 predicted proteins | sample WorMetOlspDAHAB1_FD_77007 | JGI IMG/M metagenome (GOLD analysis project Ga0056115, IMG submission 77007) | Marine gutless worms symbiont microbial communities from Max Planck institute for Marine Microbiology, Germany - Olavius sp. DAHAB.1 ... | reverse complement strand
TACGGTCCCATGTGATTGTGACTGCTTATCAGTCGTAAGACATGCGCGAGCTACAACTTTCCGAACTGAACTGAACTGATCTTTCCATTGTGTGGTCACCAGACGCGACACTACACTATGTCCACCTCCACATTTCATCCTTTTCCCATTAATCCGTTGCAGTGGCCGTCGTCATTCGAACCCCACAGTCGATCTGTTTACTTGCTTACTTGCTTACTTACAGTATGGTCGATGTTCAATGTTTTAGCTTTTGCTAGAGGCGTGCTTTTAATAAATGTAGCTGACTTACCGACGTGTCTACATGCGTGTGTCTATTTGTGTGTAGAGAGATTGATTTGGCTCGCCAGTGTCTGGTTACAGGAGCTCACAGGAGCAAACAGTGTCAGCCATTTGACAGTCAGGAACACGGCACTGAGCTCGCCGTCGAGTACCTGTGTGTTAACGGCAGACTAGGTACGGTGTTACGACTCAGTACGGTGTTCACAAAATCAACAGATGACACAGCGCCGATAGTGATCAAATATGCCGCAGTAGTAATGAGTAACAACAAAAACGACAAAAATATTTTTCGATCATGACACAAGTCACTATACAGGCAATACAGAAGGTCAGGAAAGGAACGGCTGAAAAGATGAGTCTTGAGACGACTGCCAGAAAACTCGTAGAGGCGAAAATGCAGACATGACGTGGCGTGGTAGTTCACTGATCGCGGTTCAACATTTAAATAATCTTTTTGCTGTATGTCACATATTTTCATCTCGTTTGCATTTCTGTCACATGTCGTCACATTATATTTACACATTTATACATCATAAAGCAGTGCATGTCTCAGGAAGCCGTTGCTTCTGCTTGCCATATGTCCAATCAAGGGCAAGGTTCAAAGCGTCAGAGGCGAGAAATTTGAGATCAGTACAGACTTGGTGAAGCCATCTGATGCGGCGTCTACCACTTGGACGACGCCAGCCACGTTGAGGAGGAGTGTCGTCACTTGCAACACAAGAGGCTGAGAGAACAGAAGTCGCCGGAACCTCTCGCTGAAGACGGTCAATGAGTCCAAACAGACCTGAATACAACACTAAACTAATAAATTAGACTATGTGTCCAAACATACCGGAATGAAACACAAAGATAACAAATTAAATAATCATGTTTTCAATAACGAAGCAAAATCAATTACAAATAAATGCGATGCAACCAATCACGCTATAAAATTGTTATCCGTTATTTTTCGTGTGTAGAATATCTGGAGCATAGACAGTGTCTTACGTCATTGTCTGTGGTGACCCGCTGTCGAAAGTGTAACGAGCACTATTACTCACAATTGGCTGAGCTTCAGAGGCTGAAATACCTCGGAAAGAAGAAGAGGATGATGATACTTTGCAGGTAAGCGCATCAGCGATATACGATGGCGCCTTAATCAAAGCGTCATCCTTATTGGTCAGGGGCAACAAAGGGCGGGAGGAAGAGGGCTGGAGGCGAAGGGGTCACGAGGGGGGCTAGAAATTGGGAGGCGGAGGGGATGTTCGGCCGGTAACAATGAATAGCTAAACTTCGCGTTGAATAATGATGTATTGAGACATGGACGCTTGTTAGACGACAAAGCACGGTCTGCGACTAATTGCCGTGCCGTGCCGTCCGTCTCTGAACCAGCCGAGCCGTGCAAGTATCGCTAATGAATGCTGCCATCCATGAAAATAAAAATTTCACGTAAGTGGTTTCCATGCATTGTGTCATCTGGAACGTCGAGGAACTCCGCTTCATTAATCTCTTGACGCTTGCAGACGTCTCGTGAAATTCTTATAACCTTACCAGTGGTTATTTTGGAACAGAGTTGGATATGGATTGGATATATCCATGGATTGGATTGTATTGCATTGAATTGCGTCTGGAAATAAAGGGACCCATGTCCAACTCTGGTTTGGGGTAGCGCTTTGGACCCGAACTGCGGTCTCCGCTCAGGGTGGGTTTGAACTCAAGCGACAATGACGCAATCCTGGCTCCACGAAGAAAAAACAAAGGCAAGGAATGCTGCCATGTACAGTCTACAAAGTACAGCGAGTTTGCGATTGAGTTGTTCACCTTCAACGACACACCAGCCACATCCAACTTGTGACGGACACTGATCGCAGTCCGCTGCGTTCAGCCGCCGTCAGGAGATGCTTCGTTCCACGGACGCACGACAGTTTCGGGGATCGAAGTTTCAGTGCTGCAGGCCTTCGGGTGTGAAACAGCTTGCCACCGCACCTACGACAAGACGCGAACTTCGCGCGTTTCCAGCATAAAATGAAAACATTTCTGTTTGGGAATTAGTCAACCACGGCGCATCGTGACCGTTTACTACTCTGCGCCACAGAAATACTCTTACTTACTTACTTACTTACTTCGTTGGAAGGCAAGCCGTGCTTGTCTCGCTAATGAATGTTGCCTGGAGCAGCGTGCAAAATGCGTGTTATGTTTGCTTGTGAAATCGTGATCGGAATATTATCAAATTGAACGCGAGCGCTTGTTAATTTTCAGAGCTGTGTACAGAAATATACTTTCAAGTACTAACTAACAGTCTATAGCTGCTGTGCTCAGAGGCGGGCCTTCTAATTAAACGAGTTGGTGGGCTTATTCTAAAGCCCTGAACATTTCCTGGCATTGGTAAAATAAGTTTGCACCTTCTACAGATCCTAATTCGGCGACTAATTCGTGCAGCTTTGTTGTTTGGGTTTTAGTTGTTGTGTGTGTTTTTCTGCGCTCTGTGTGTTTCTCTGTGTGATTAAAAGTGTTTGATTTCAAACTGTTGAGCGCCGTATAAACTCGAGCAACTTGGACGCACGAAATTCACAAATGAAAAAAAATTGTGCGTCATCCAAACCACATGTGCCATTCAACTGCAGACGCTGGTTTTGTGCGTTCCCGGCCACTTAAGTGTTGTAGTCGTCCTCGGGTCAGTCGTTTCTTCCCGGATTTCTGGCTAAAGCATCAAGCCCACTTACCCAGCTAATGTTAAATCCGTCAGTTGACAGTGAAGCGTCTAATATAAGCTGAATCTATCTTAAGCACTGTTTCTTATGCTGCACACGTGTGTAGGCCTGCAACAATCAAGCTGTGAATGTTCAGCTAAAAGTGTTGACCGTGAAACCCGATTAACGGCTAATAGCTCCTGCTCCAGCGTTATACTGTGCTCTAGTCTACATGTACTAGTCCGGTTCTATTTTGTCATTGTATACAGGGTGGCCCACAAAGTCAGTCATTAAATCATTAAATCGTATTGAAAACCAGTCAACAAGTAGTCTAGATTTTTAATGAAATTTGAGTATGAAAGAAGTTGGTATTAAATACTCTATGTGTGAACTAATTCGCGACGTCATCAAATACTGTGCTTCAAATTTCGATATGGGAAATAATGTACGTGATAAATTCGTAATTAATAACCTAACATAAAGTCAAATATAAAAATTCCAGTAAATTTGTAATGCATGTGAATCTAAAAGATGGACCAGGTGAATAAATCTAATGTCTTTGACATGCTTTAGTATGATTTACATAAGTCGTTGAAAAGTATGATTTATATAAGTCGTTGAAAATTCGGTAATGGTTTACGTTTTATAATAATAATAACAATAATAATATGCTAGCTTATATGGCGCCAGTATGTCAAAAGACCTCAGAGGGTCACTCTGTTCACTAGACATGTCTCGGAAACGAAATATAACACTAACGCGGTGATGCTGTTTAAGACATACTCAAATCATTCTGTAAAATTAAGAACATGCATCAAAAGTTTTTATAATCACCAAAATTTTTTTTAAAAATCGCACATTATCGACGTGGTTAAATCGCAAGCCGCTAGTCGTAGCAATGAGAAATAGAAGCTGATTTTCGTCGCTGAACGTCATGTCATCCTGTTCTCGCATAACCCACTTCAGATAATTAAGCCGCTGTCTGTTGCAACGCAGGATTCACCAATCCGGCATACAACCGCCTAAACTGACCGAAATTCGCGACATGTGAGCGAATGTGATATGAAAAAGTGTAAATACTTTTTGCAGACATGTGTGACGTCACGTACCTAAGTTTGGAATAGCCTTCAATGGGAACATCTCAGAAACTCGTCATCACTACCTCACAGTGTTTTCGAGCGATATCTACCTGTATTGTTTTTTGCGCTCGTTATTAAATCGGCTGCGACCCAGCAGCAAGCTATGTGACGGCTGTGCTAAGGTAACGCATTAAAGGACCGTAGGCGGCGTTCCGTCACCCTCTCATGGGTCTCTGAGCCAGAGTTGGACATGGATTGGATACATCCATGGATTGGATTGGTTGGGATGATTGTGACTCAGTTTTTTAATTAGTAATCGTAGCAGCACAGTTGATGATTAATTAAATTATGATTTATACACTTTTAACTATCCTGGACTAATCACGATCAAAAGTCAGCATTTAGAATAGTTAGTGGCACATATAGTTTACGAATTCGATTTAATACCATATATTTATGTATTGGATTGGATTGGGTCAGCAAAAAATGGACCCTTGTCCAACTTTGTTCTGAGCCTGTAAATGGATATACTGTACCATAATGTTTGTGACGCATGGCCAGTGCGACGCCAGACCTGCGTCTATACCTTTGCGACCGCTCAGCATAGATACCCTTTGGGCGCCGGGTGACAGAGGCACATGTGGTCGTATTCAACATTGTAGTGTGTGAGATTTTAACCCGCGACCTTTCGATCGTAAGTCTGCGACGCTTTATCGCGAAAAAAACTACGCAGAAAAATGTGGTTAGAAGCGCTACGCAAGTTGTTAATTGAATAGCTGTTAAATTCCGAGTTGTTGCTGAATTGACAGCACAATCGATAACCTGCTTGTCTGTCTCAAGTCGAGTGTCGCCGAATCATGTGGAGATGCTTCCGGTCGTTGGTTGTTCATGTTCAAGTCGCTCATCATGTTGCCTGTTCAACAGCATCTCGGATGCGGCAGCAGCCTCACGACAGGTGCGCGCGCTCCTATAGTTTCAGCGCTGTCAGTCAATTCAATTTCACATGTAGTGCACTCGTCACATTCCAGCTGATGGCCTCTCAAGTCAGCGGCCGCATTGAGCGGATGACGTCCGCATTTTAACCCTTAATTAATTCGCCAACAAATCACACACTCCACCCGGCGAGAACGAAGATCACAGGACCAACTTGTGCTTGTTGTTGATGATTTTCTTTACGTGGACGTTATGTCTGGAACGGCCATCCTGCGTTTTAAATGCATGAAAAGCGGCCACAGCTCTTGGTTTATCTGCCACTTAGAACCGCGCTCGTGGTCAAAATCATCCGCATTCGTGACGTCTTATCTTTGCAGCTCTGCAGCTGTGACCTACGAGCATCACCAATTCACCATCATCATCATCAGCAGCAGCAGCATCATGAGAAGCGGAAAGTAAGAACAAATCGATTAGATGTTGAAACATGAGCCCAACAAACTGAGAATGTGTAAAAACGCAGAAGAAAAAACGGATTAAAATGTGAGAAAGTCACGCGCAACGCCGCAGTTGACGAATTTGTCGTTTTTCTCAGACTCTGGCATTTTGACGCGATTTGTGACGATCTTGCGGGTGCTCTTGTCGTGTCTGTGCGACACAATACGACGTGATACAACGGCGCACGACTGTCGACGTGCGACGGTTTGACTTCGACTATGTGTGATCTGTCTCCCACAGGAATCTGCAGTCAGTTGTTATCGGAATTCGTACTCACACATTTGAGCTAGAACACACCAAATTTGACCAGTTTTTGGGACACAGTGCAATTGCGATCTTTGTAGACTGAACCCGCTAAGATACACATTGGCAAACTTTGTCATTTGCAGAGATATTTAGTATGAGTAAATCGATGGATGTTTTTTACTTCTTGGTGAACAGTCACGCTATTTTATCGAAAACGCGCATTGCGACGTCTCGAGTTCTTAAGTGTCAAACTCCACCTCAGAGACAAACAGAAAGACGACAAACGAACTAACACGTCTGTTGTGTCCGTTTGTCTTTTTTATTTTGTCTTTCTCTTAGACGGAGTTTGACACTAACAGAACTTAATCGATCTTAACTGTGTCTGCACGTCGTTCACCACCTTCTAACTTTCAATGCGAATTTTATTCGTCAAATCATCAGCCGAAATATCGACAGACGAGATACAGGCACACAAAACTGAACTATAAAAAGCACCACAAACTGCATTAAATGGTACACATGATGACAGAATAAGTAAACTAAGAAAAAAATGCTGAAACACGATAAAACTATTTACATAGCTTTCTCAAATGTTTCAGGATAAAGGAAAGAACAGACTGACTTGGTGTATTCCTGTCATTTGGCAAACACGATGTTTTGAAATGCGAGTGTAAAAAATCCTCGTTCTGTGCATAAGAGATTCGCGTAGCCTACTTGTCAGTTAGCAATTTGAGCGCAATAGTATATATCGTAACCGAACTTCCGTGTTTGGGTTCCTTCAACCTAGCCGATTCCTGCAAAGTGCTTGACGACTGACAGCCTGTTATTGCTTTTTCCACTCTGCCTACGACTCGCCAACACACACACACATTGTGTCTGTGCAGCTGAAGCCATCAAAATGACTGCGCGACACACTCCGCTATATGAGCAGCAACGCCAGTTTTCGGTCTCTTGTTATTTCGACATTGTCTGCATTGGTTTCAAGTCAGTTCGGGCCCTGACTATTGTGGCACAACAACATCATCATCATCATTATCACCACAACAGCCTTTGTCGAGGAAGGGAGGGAGGCTGTACCGGTGGAGATGCAGAGCAGACTAGATTTATTTTCACAGACTTAGTTAGGAATGTCCGGATCAGACTGGAGATGGGTCTAAGTTTCACGTAAATGTTATACCTTACCTTTTCAGAAAATCATCTCGTGGCTCTACTGGATTTATTTGCTCATCGGGTTTTATGTTTTAGTTCCATTTCTTTCTGTTTTACTTATTCCTACGCGCGGCAGACTAAGTTCGCCAGCTCTCTGGTCAACTTTTGGGCGCACGACAGAATAGTGACTGATTGATTGATACAGCAAATGTTATAAAAGATGCTTTCTTAGAAATGTTTTGGGTTACAGTGGCTGCTAATAAAACTTAATCCAAATCTAGACAGACTGGAACGTGCCAATTCTTAATACTATAATAGCCAAAAACCGATTTAAAGCGAGTACAGTACACCTTTCGTTTTAAACCCGTAGCAGTAGCAAATTTTACTAAATTATCTCTCCGAAATTGGTATGGACGTTTGTGTTCTACAGTTTGGTAATTATATTTTATTTTTGTCACGAATTTTTAAGATTTGCTGATTGGTCATTTGTCTGTAGTAGGTGGTCAGCTACGCGGCGTGACGTCACCAGACATGGGAACAGGTGCCACGTGGACGTTCTACTTGGTGGTGTCCGCTGTTGTGTTAATCCTCGCTCTCTTCGTGTTTGTTGTCGTCGCATGGAGACGGGTCGACTCGGACCACCCACGATGTGCACTGTCGCACCTGCTGACGTCCGTCTCCGGCCGGCTATTCCACCGCAAGCCAAGCTCCGCCTCCTACTCCATGTCACGTAACCGACCCATCCAGAGCACGCCGGTGCTCGAGGAGCGATCGAGACTTCGAGGTCTGCAGGGCGAAGGAGGTCGCGAGGCAGACGCGGGTGTGGTTGGACTGTTCCGTCTGACTGTGCCCACCACAGCTCACGACTCATCACCCAGTTCAACTGCCACGTCTGACGGAGGCAGTTCCAGTCGAATGCTGCTGAGTCCTGCAAAACGACGACCGTCCACTGACGACAGTCTCTAAGCAACAGTGCAGTGTACATTTGTACATAGACTGAACTCACTCACTATAGCAGTGAACAGTACATGTAAAAAGGTAAAAAGCGGCAACTGCTGCTGCAGCAGCGCTCTACGTCACAGACAGAGCGGGCGTACAGCCTATAGCCACAGGACTTTGACCTACGACGATCAGCCATACGCAGCCCTGGTCTGCCGTTTAATGGTCTCCACCCCCGTAATCTATGTAATTACATGGATTACTACTTATTTACTGACCCGAAGGGATGGAAGGCTGAGTTGGCTTGGGTTGGCTGACCCATAGCGGATACTTTACCCACGAAGAGGTCACATGTCAACCATAGATCAGGCGTAGATCAGGGAAACTCTAGTCGTGTAATACAACGCAACATGTCGATATGGTTGTGCAGCGTCGTACGGTAGGAGTAGAGCTCGAATTAATAACAAGCAAGAAAGAATGTCTAAACACAAAAGTGCGAAAATATGGAGAGTTGGTGACAAGTGTCGGAGATATTCTTCCGCGAGGTTGTTGAGAATGGCGGATGAAGGAATGGTAAAGCACGATCTCCAAAATTGGACAATTTGCCTGAAAACAGAACAAGTTGATTTCCACTGACAGATCGGAGAGGATTATATCAGAGTTGTCCATTGGTCTATTTTCGTCGACCCAACGCGACTCAGCCCAATGCCAGGTGAACTTATGGACCCAACCAACCCACTAAAGAAATTTCGGTTCAACCCAACCCACGGACAACTCTGGATTATATGCGTCAATGGTGTCCTTGTCGCTGCAATACGAATTCGGCCTTTCTCTGTCGACGCATCACAACTTGATTGGGAAGAAGTTGCTATTGCGATTGCGAGGCGTAGCAATGTCACTGAAGACAACAGCGGACTTAACGAATAAACGGTCCAATTTCCAGATATTCTTATTTGACTTGTTACACTCTGCGTGAGCTGTTGGGGGCATTAATTATATTGTTATTAATTATAGTATAGTATTGTATTTATATATTAATTATATTAATATTAATAAATCGCTCTTCACCGAACTTGTACAGTATACATATACGCGAACTGCCGCAGTGAAGAAGAACTCGGAGTGTATAGACAGAACTTTTTCATCGATGTTTCGTTGACCGTGCAATGAACGCGAATAATATAAGTAAAAAGTGGACCAAACGTTAAAATTTATTTTCAAAAACAGTAAAAATTATGGCGTATGTAATTTAGTTATGCCTGTTTTTGAAGTTCGTTTGTAGGCCACGAATACAGGTGACATTTATGATGATGTAAACAGGTGAGAAAATTACGTAAATAGTAAGAATATTAGTTTGCATTGTCTCAAAAAGTAGCAGAACACTGTTTTTCAGTGTTAGAGAATATTCTGGTGGGAATTATTTCCAGCTATCTTCCATCAGGCTGTGCTAAGTAGGCAGACCGCCCCATCCGCAGTGGCGTAACTAGAAACTGGGGTACACAAATATAAAAATAGAGCGCTCCCTTCCTAGCTAAGGGCCCTTCTCCATTCCACTCCCTCCTTCCCTCCTCTTCTCTTTGTGACTTTGTCCCTGGCTCCATTCTCTCCCCCTCCATCACTACCCTGCCCCTGTTAACGGGGTAAGTCGTTTGACCTACGTCAACATTTGACGTGGCGGCCCACCTTGACGCCGGGCCAACCGGCCCACCTAGAAAGTGCCAGGTTCCAGGCGGCTCAGTCCGCCCCTGCTACTGACTGTGTAGATTGGTTTATACGTAACTAGGGTAAAACATTCTTGTTGCAGTTGTGTGTTCTTATAATTTAACGTTGTTTGTGACTGTGAAAATCATACTGAACAGCAACATGGGTTTTGTGACCAATCTGGTGCCCTTCCGTAATAGTTTACACACGGTGTTCTCAACTGTTTTATGGCAAAATAAATTTATTCTTCTGCTAGCTGGGGACACGGACGTGTTACAACCACTTTTGCTGTGATATAACAAAAGTGAAAATGTTATTTTTAAAATATGAATCTGTTTGTCTGAGAACAGACCCTGATTGATGTTACGATCCTTTGTTACTTACAAGGAAAGTTTATCAGGAACGTTTACAACGAGGCTTACGAGTCCAATAATCTTTATTATTAAATGCGCAGCTTTCATATTTCGTAGCAAATAACAATGAACCATATTCGGCACATTTCGACGTGTCACGTCATCTTGAAAACATCACAAATGCGCAAGTGCGTTGCGTTGATTTTCAGCAAACTTGGATAAAACAAAGTGGCGCCGCCTGGTGATAAACTGAAAAAAATCAAGACGTTTCGACGCACTACAATGAATTCAAGCAAAACCTGTTCACTTCGATACATTTCACTCAATATACTGTAAGTCATACGTCGAAATTAGTACTCTTCCATTAAGTAAGAACATTTTTATAGTACGCTACAAATAAAAAGTCACCGTTGGAGTCTGTCGACAATACAGATACGTCTTTAACGCCCGGCGGAACTACTGAAGGGTAAGGACAGACTTTCGCAGGTTGGACGGAAGGC
>Ga0056115_1001923_pt1 | contig 10344 bp, 4 predicted proteins | sample WorMetOlspDAHAB1_FD_77007 | JGI IMG/M metagenome (GOLD analysis project Ga0056115, IMG submission 77007) | Marine gutless worms symbiont microbial communities from Max Planck institute for Marine Microbiology, Germany - Olavius sp. DAHAB.1 ... | reverse complement strand
GTGGCGTGTTTCGTGTTTCTGTAAGCGACTGACGCCTATGACGCGGCTTGACATAATGTTGATCAGTGGACACAGCGGCATAATGCTTGTTAAGTGATTCAGCGGTGATGCCGTCGACTGCCGTTTCCACTTTTCCTCGATTCGTCAGATGGCGTACAGCTGACCACAGCGCTTTGGCGTCCGTCCTTGCATCGATTCTCTGTAGCAGCCTCCGACACTGAGCATCTTCTTTCCGATCCGCACCGCCAATGCTCCCGCCTTCTTCATGTTTGAAAACCAGAGAAAAAAAGGGGAAAATGGAAATAAAATATATTTATCACATAAATCCCCATCTAACAGATCGTTTAGACATAGAATTCACAGCTTGCTAAGGCGAGCTCATGCCAGAGGAAGCGCTGACATCATTTACCGTTTCTGACGCATATCGCTAGTTTGCGGGTCAAGCATAGTTATTGAGGTCAGAAAGTAAGTCACGCAGAGAATATCTAATAACAACGAATAGTATTATAGTGCTTTATTCATACTTTAAGTTGACGAATAACGTAAAACCGCAGCAATATAATCAGGCGTCAACACTGGGTAAGATTCCGCTTGCCCACGCGAGAGCACGAGGCTGAACTGTATCAGATAGTATCAACATGCGAATGAAATTGAATCTGTATGAGAATTTAACTGTCAAATTGCAAACAACAGGCTAACCTTCTCTACTCGTCGGCGGCAGAGATTTTAGTTTGTCCGGCAGAGACAACGGCGTTTGCTCAACGGCTGCCGGCAACATATCCACTTTCTGCACGCTGACGCCGGTGTTACCGGCATCGTGCCGCCGCTCGGCTTCAATTTCACGCACCTGCTCGTCGTCGTCAGCTGAAACTGATCTGCTTTCGGATCTCCGAGACTGAGACGACGATATCTGTACGCAATACAGAGCAATACGCTGCAGGACTAATTGCGGTGCACCGCTTCACGCATGCAACATTATGAGATCGAGTTGGATTACATACTCGTGATTCGATTTTTTTGGTTTAGGATTTCTTAAAACAGCTCTACAAACTATATATGTTTTGCCAAGCTACACTGCGTTAAAAGGTCATGATTCCATTAAAATAAGTGTTTTTCCGTAATCTTATGATGATTCGGAATTTGCTGTACTCGCATTTTCCGTTATATTCCCATACGCAACTACAATAATAATAATAATAATAATAATAATAATAACAGAACTAATTAGATTAGGGTGGCATAAGCCAAAGCTGAGAGGCCACTGCAGTTAGTTAACAAAGCGTCCGCCAATGTATATCGAAATCCTCCAACAAATTTATTGCACTGCACATTCATAGGTCTTCTCAGACCATGATATAAACAGGAATAATTTTACACATATGGCAAAACCTGTCTCTGTCGCCAAAACGTTTGCTATCGTTACACAGTTCAACACGACAGCTGCGTAACACAACTACATACTCCAGGAAACTCAACATATCGTGTACGTGTAACTTACATGATAGTTATGATAGTTTTTTCCCAGACTTCGCAGCGGCAGAAGCCTCGATCCAGACATTTTCTGCGCAGCAGAAATGTTTGCACTAAATACGCAAAAAAACGGCTCACCTCGGTGACGATGCGTCTGGGCGGCGAAACGCTGACCCTGCTTCGCTCCGATGACGAAAGTTGTATCAGCGCGGACGACTTCACAGCTTCCGTGGTCGCAGGAGAATTTCGATCTGCATAAGTCATCGCAGTCCCGACTGCATGCAAATTTCGCAACTACTGCCAACATACTTATCAGTCTTTTTGCTTCATTTACATCAAGAAAATGGTTTGATTATTGTGACACGTGCGCTTCACAGTCTCACAAGCAGCAACTGATCCGCATTAGTAAGTAAGTAAATGTTGATTTGTATAGCGCGATTCCGTGAAACGGTGACGCCTCTAATGCGCTCATGTCTCCAATGTCTCGCAGAGAGATACGTTTTGGAGTCCTGCCTAAAACGTTCAGATTCGTCGACCGGATCACGCAATATTCAGGCAGTGAGTTTCAAACTGTCTGACCGGCGACTGAGAAATTCACTATACGCAGTAAATTACAGTAAGTGCAAATGATAGAATCGTAATCGAAAATCTAAGAGAGAAAAAAGACGGGGAATTTAGAAATTTTTACACAAATTTCTATATAAAGCGTGGTCTAGCAGTAGAATTCATAGGTTTTTTGAAGCAAATTTTTGCAAGAAGGGAGCGCTGACGTCAATTACACTTCGCATGTCAAGAACTATAAATAGTTTCACAAATTAGGTAACGAATAGAATATTTAATACCTGGTGATAATATTATAGTACCTCGTTTAAAGTTTTAATATGATTTATTGCAACTTATTGATGATTCGACAGGGCTTACATTTTGGGCCACCCTGTATATGTGTGAGTATGACTAAGACTTAAATATTGTGTTTGTGGGATTTTTTCGTAGGTTTGCTATATGTATAACGTGACTAGAGATATCAATGTTGTTTGTTTTGTTTTCTTCTATAGTCTATCTCTTCTATTTATCGTGTTGGTTAGATGTCTTTTCATGGTGACAAATTATTATACAGCAGCATCAACCTGGTTCGTCGGCAACGGACTCAGAGAACTTGACAGCTCTCTGATCTGCAGGCAGGTTGTCCAGCGAGCTCAGTGGTTTCTGTGCTAACGGAAGCGTCGACGCGTCACCGTCCACTCGTCGTCGCGGAAACGACGGACTGTCCAGAGAAAACTGACCAGTGACTGGGCGCCAGCCGCCTCGACCGAGTGTGGCTGGGACGGGAGAGGCAGCGGAAGCGGCTGCGGCGGCGGCCAGGGTCGGCTGGACGAACGGCTGCTGATAGGGGCCGCTCGATGGAATGATCTCGGACGCCTCGAAGGACGGCCGCTTACGCATCGGACTGGCGGGCGCGCTGTACGTGTGGCACGGACCGAACTCGTGCTGAAACTGTTCCATGGTGAACTTGCGGACGCTGCCAGGAGGCGGCGGAGGAGCGTCAAACACGGGCGAGGCTTCGTCGTCACGCGCCTTGACCGGAACAGGCGAGCCGCGAATCAGCTCCCTGGTAGGTCCGGGCACCGACCGATCCTCGTCGTGGCTCATCAAACTCATGATGCATCGGCTGTTCCACGTACGCCACAGTGATGGGTATGTCGCAGGTGCGACGGGCGACAGCTCATCGCCGTTACCACTCGACGTTGCACCCGCTTGGCGAATGCTAGCGATGAACGGCGGCGTCTCTTGTCGCGACAGTGACTGCACTGCAAGCCAATTACACTGAGTTTGTGTGCTCCACCTCGACACCACAACTGCACATTTCACTCAAATTTTCAAACAAATCCCACCTACAGCGATGTAACAACTATGGTGCGTTTGACACACTGGTTCATATTATAAGGCTGGTTGGCTTAACTTGATTTCAAGATATGCCTCAATTCGTTTCCAAATGACCTTCAGTAAACCCACGGAGACTGCTGAAGCTAGGTGTGCTATTTTACAGGCTGTATCACCTTCATTACGTTCGATCAACGGTGTCACTCAATGCACTTCAATACTGGTAGGCCTATTATTAGTTCAGAGCATAAACATTTTAGGAGCAGATAATGGCAAACTGCAGTTGGTATAGAGTACACAATTGTTTTTGCACGTTCTCGTGAAGACGACAACTGCGGGAGTGGACATACTTTACAAATACAGACAATAAAATAACGACGGTGCTGGTTTCTTTTGGTGCATATAAAGTTATTAACCTGGAAGCGACTGCGAACGCGATTGGCTGCTGGAGTCGAAATTTATTGGATGAAACATTTTGGCGCGACGCTGTGCTGCACACAATAATGTCAACGTCATTAATTCAAACATTATTCCACACTTCTTCATCGTAAACGAAGCTAAACGACAAAAAAACACAAAATAAGCAATTGTTATATTATTCACGCATCCGAAAGAATCACACATTAACTGTGTATTCACACGATATTGTAGCAATGCTTATTTTACCACTGCAAACCATGAAATGGATTCAAACAGAAGACATTCAATTGCTTAAATAACTAAGGAAATGTATTTTTTAACATTTAACGACTACCTTACAGTGTTGCATCTGTGCACACACACACGCATGCATACATACACAGACCGTGACGTCTAGGCATCCACGATGACGTCGACTGTTGATGGGTGCCTGTCCCGGACGCGCCAGTCGCTGCTCGCAATCCGCTCAAACCATCGCCATCAAAGTTCATCGCTGAGCTTTGTCCTACGGTCGCACAGCACAGCAAATCAACCGCCAAAATCACTCACTGAACAAATGCCACCAGAAACGCGACGACAGTGCAACATATGCTGATTGCTAATGCTAACGATAATGTTTTTAATGTTTACTGTTGGTAGCTTTACGTTTTGCGTCTTCTGTACGTTTCTTTTTACGCGGTGAGTCTTTTCTGACGATTTATTTCAATAGTCGTTTTATCTACATGTACGTATGTTACGTATATCAACGAACAGGAAAAATAAAAGGCCAGTAAGAGACTGGGTTTACTTTCCGATGAATTATATTGAAGTCGTGTATCTAAACTAACCTGGCGGCGGTTGACTGTGTGAGCGAGGTGACGCTGAGTTGGTAACTGGGTTGCCTTGTCGTTGAACGGTGACTGCTGCCGCCCGTTTACTGGATGACCTGCTCGGCATTGCACATGTATTTCGTAATCGTTGCAGTATTATACTACTCTACAGTATAGAACTTGCAAAATAATCGCGACTGCCATACAACGTGTGATTTCGCATATTCGCTTTGTCAGAAACACACCATTGCGCAATATGCTGCGGAAAGTAAAAACTAAAAACGTGATTGAGTGATCGAGGGAGTAGAGTTCACTGTCATTGCCCTATCATGCACAGTTTGTCATTTGGGAAGCGATGCCGATAGCTAATCGCTTAACTGATAATAATCTGATATAATAAACAAATAAATAGTATAGGCAATAGGAAAAACAAACAACTCGGGTCTGTCTTTATGACGTTGGCACCGGAATACTGTGAACGATATTGAAAGGCCCAACTGAAAGGGCCTGGCCTCGCCCCTTTCACAAAAGGGGCCCCGCACTCTAGCAGCTCATGTGGCTCGGTGTACGATCAGGAGATTAATGGCTGACCGTTGATAACTGTTTTTTGTGATAGTGATGCGCAATACCGATAGCTTATTTGATTTGTATATGATGTGAGGAGTTCATGACAACGACACAAAGTATACATTGTTTAGGAGCAATCACGCAGACCAGTGGCAGAAACCCCGCTCGCGTTGACAAAATACTAGCCTGACGCACGAACACATAACTCAAAACAACACCGAAACAAATAAACACACCTAACATGTCGGTTCTGTCACCTCTTGAGACCGTCACACGGAACGCGAAGACACAAATGTGACAGACAGACAGAGAGACAGACATGCGAACGTTGTGTGCTTGTCGACAGAAGTGGAAACGAAGACGGAAGAGCGACGAGTGAATCGTCGGATGACTTACGAGGACAGCTGCAGCCGCAGGCATTTGTTGTCGTCGTAGACAAGAGCGTGCGCGTCACTGAGCGTGAGTTTGTTGGTTGACTGACCGTTGATGCTGTGCACAACGTCGCCGGGCCGCACTCCAAGTGCTTCCGCCTTGCTGCCGGCCTTCACCTGCAACACATCGGCACGCAAGTGTACGCACCGGCTGGCGAAGAACTGTCACGACGTCGCATTATTATTTGGTGACGTCGTCTGTATATCACGCGTGGAAGCGACCGGCCACTTGAGAGAGCGGTCTTTTTAAGTTTTGGTGTTGTTGCGCGCGGTTGACCGGCTGACAGGTTGACCGGTTAACGCGGTTGACGAGCTGCGTTTTGACGTTAAAAGTGCGTTAAATTTGAAGCGCGTTTGTGTTATATTGACCCTATAGTTGTTTTTATGTGATTTTTTAACGTAAAAATTGCGTTTTTTTCTTAATATCGACATATAGCTCTAGTTAAGTAGCGGACGTCAAAATAACATGAACCTGTCATAGCGATAACGAAAATTATCACACAGCGTCGTAGACCTATGCAGCGTACAGCAGCACGTCATTCTTTGCCTGTCGCCGGCGCACCGACAGCTCGAAAATGAAGACTTTGTTGATCGAAAGATTGCTGGTGGAAAAGGTCGTTATCACCAGTAGATCCAATCAGCCAATTTCTTGTCAAAACATCAAAACTCACGGTCTCTACTCTCTAGGTCACATATATCAACAGTCACACGAGAATGCGCTATAATTTCGGACAAAAGGTGTACGTGCCAACTTCAAGGTTCAGTTGCATGAAGTCACTGCACTCTACAGGGTGGCCCAAAAAAACTGGCACACTTTGTTTTGTATGCCTTAACTTCGTAAAATACTGATCGATTTTCACACTTTTTTGACTGTCAGAATCCAGAGAACATTTATAATAATACTGTCAATAAAGATCCCACCACACCTCAAATGTGTCGCTACACTACCTTGTGAAATGTCAAGGTCTTAAAAGCAACTATTGGAAACCAGACGACTTCTGTAACAACACGTTATAAGAGTGCGTCATCCAACAGCAAGGCAGACACATTGAACATTTGATGTAATAACTGCAGGATACTACAGTTACTTTAGACGATAACTGAGACAATAAACACGTTGTTTCCTGTTGTTAATTTCTTAAAATTTATCGTTACATAAGTCTTGTTTTCAATTGTTGCTTTTAATACACTGATATTTCACAAGGTAGTGTAGTGACACACTTGAGGCGTGGTGGGATCTTTATTAACAGTATTATTTCAAATTGGCTCCTGATTCAATCAGTAAAAAGTTTGAAAATCAGTCAATATGTGATGACGTTACGGCGTATGACGTTAAGGCGTACAAAAAAGTGTGCCAGTTTTTTGGGCCACCGTGTATGTATAAAGTTTACTAAGTCACAGAATACAACCATCACTTCCGAAAAGAAAACCGTAGGGCCAACTCTTTTCTAATTTGGCCAACCTTTCGCCAAGCAGTCGCGTGTGTTCACGACATTGGCACAGATGCAGAGGCGCGTAAAGTTAAACACGTGCTTCCAGGGCTGAAATATTATAATTCTGGAACTTGATGTATTGCTGCCTGAGATAAATACATGTATGTATTTATGTATACATTCTTAAAACAGACATTTTGTGGCTCAGAAAAAAAAACCGATGTACTCTAGTGTAGTGCAGCGGCAGCGCAGTACAGCACGGTGAATGTTGGATATGTTTTACGCGCCGAACCGCCAGTCGCCCACAATTAGGCGGAACATACGTCAACATCTGCAAAAGCAGTCTGGCCGTTTCGCTTCGTTGCTATAGCGACCTGTTGCGCAACATCTGCTGTCGTTTAGCAACCTCTGAGTTATAGAACACTCGGCTGGCCTTGAAAGTAATAACCCACCAAAGCGGTCGACTACGGAAACACTTACATGTATTTACAATTTGGAATGTCGCTGTCGACGCAACGATTACAGTTCCTGCGTCGCTGGTCGACGGCACTGCTGACTGACGGTCTTCGTTTGTTTCGCAAGAACAAGCAACTGAATACTCACCACGAAATGTGCGAATTCACAGCATCACGAGACGACGCAACGCAGCAGCTCGGATCGCATATTTTCACATCTGTCGCACACACCTGACGCGTATCGGTCGTCGTACGCGGCGATACTGCGATAATGTCCGGCTCCTCGATCGGCCTCAGCGTCCCATTAATTCGCCGTTCCACAAATCGCAGGTGCTACCGGCGCTGATGGAACGGCGAGGCTGGTGCAGCTCGGCATCGTTCATCGCCGGAGCTATTTCTGTGTGCGCAACCAGCGACTGTACACAGTGCGGCGGCGGCGGCGGCGCAGAAGGCGGGCGCCGTGTTTCGCGCGCTGACGGGCGTTTTACTCGGTCAGGGACTCGGCTGAATACAGACACCGACAACGGATACAGCCGCCGCATCATTTGCGGTTTAGCAAAATATATCATGCACGCGATCCCCGATCTGCGTAGCTGCATGGAACAGTTTGACAATTCCACATTCATCGACTAGGCGTCATCAACATCAGTCTATAATCTCCGCAAATCCAGGCCCTTCTGCTTGGGGCAGGGTTGGTTGATAGAGTTTACTGTTTAAAGTGTGATTCTATGTTAGTTTTCTTTTGCTTAATATTTTATTTTACTGTATGTATCATTTGTGTTTTTACAGTGTATGCATCATGTGCTACTGTGGCAGTGTTAGTGATCATTTTGGTCCTGCTGCTTTAATAATAAATTCCATATTTCTTGCCATTCTTTTCGCATAAGTAGTTTGGCGCGAGGGAGGAAGTCCATGGCTGATACCTTGACAGGAGATATAGGAAGTGAAAGGACAACTTTTGCTACCCTATCAGCTCTTTCGTTTCCAGGGATCCCCACGTGACCGGGGCTAAGTTGACCAGAACTCTGTATTCAGCTGTAAGCTTGAAAGACGTGTCGAGTCGTCATCCGTTATATGTCGCCATGTACTTTGACGAGAGACCTGTTTGACTTAGTGTCAAACTCCATACGAGAGACAGACGGACGGACGGACAAAACGATACGTCTCTTTGTCCCGTTTGTCCACTGTGTCTGTCAGGGGCGTCCATCCTATGGGAAAACGAAGCGCGATGCTTCATAGAAATTTAAGGGGGGAGGGGGTAAAAGTCCGGGATAAACCAAAAATACACGAAATTTGGTCAATTGATTATAATGAAAATCATTAAAATTATTGCCACCAGATGTCACATTTTAAGGATAAAATGCACCAGATTCCATTCCCGGCGTCTATCCGTTCGTCCGTCGGTCCGTTTGTGTCTTAGACGGAGTTTGACACGCAGCCTAGTGTTGTAGGAGCGTTTACTGAGTAGACACAGAGGAATGCAACGCGTATAAATGTAAACAACTGTCTAATAATAATAATGATGATGATATAAATAATAAAAATAACAATAACATTAACTTAATTAATAATATGGTTGAATTTGTGGGGGGTAGACCAGCGGCAACGTAACTGTTCGGCAGCGAGGTCACGTGGGTGCGAGCACCGAAGGGAACACAACACACAACACAGCGGTGGGTGGCAGTCGTCGTGACTTGCTAATAAACAGGTGTCCATGCAGTACAACAACTGTACAACTCATACATTACGAATACAACAGTTCCGAGTGCTGATGATGCCGACAAACGACAGCAACGCAGCAAACGTCAAAGTGCGCGGAAGAACGATCGATAGTCGCTCAGTTCATGTTGTTTGAGATCAGTTAGGCCTACTTCTTTTTGCCCCTTTTAGTTACAAGAGCAGTTCTACCTTCTAGCATTATTATGTTCCACTGGGGCCGCATTAAGCGGTGTCGTCTGTTGTAATTCGTTGTTTTTGTCCAAAGCTAGAAAAAAAATGATCCAGAAATCCGAATAGTAACGTGAACTTTATTATGACGTAAAAAATGATCCAGGAATCCGAATAGTAACGTGAACTTTATTATGACGTAAAAAATGATCCAGGAATCCGAATAGTAACGTGAACTTTATTATGACGTAGCCTAAAATGTCGCGAAGTAATTCGACTGGGCTCAACTTTCCTGAAACCATAACTTTTCAATTTCCTTAATTGCCTATAGGCCTACTGGCTGCCTACTGTCTATACTAACAATAATGTAACGCTAGCACATACTTATCCCGATATCAGAGCAAATGTATTGCAGGACATACAATTGCAAACTATGCATTACGCTGCGGCCTCCAGCTTTTTCGATAGGACTATAGAATGTACATACGTGTAAAGCATCGTCCAACGCACGAATACTGATATACCCATACACACGACTGTTTATTCATTGATAACCGTATAAATAGCTTCTCGCTTGGTTGGCATGCAGGCTGATCGACTATAGCTCTGATTAACTGAGGTATTGCGGCGAGTAGAGCCGCGACTCTGCTGCCAGCACAAATCACGCCTGAATATTAATAGGAGGCGGCGCGCTGCTATACGCAGCCTACATAAAATTCGTTGAGAAATTCGAGCTGAAGTCCGGCGTCGTCGACGCGCGAATCGTCAGCAGCCGCAGTCGATCGGTTCCAGAAATACACGCGCGCTGGTGCGTGGCGAGGGGTGTTGGGTGCGTATATAGGCTTATGATGGGACCGCCGCCGCCGCCGCCGCCGCTCATTTGCGATTGTTCGAGCCAACTCGCAAGTCTTCTGAGTTCACCTTTCGTGCACCGACGTGCACCGCAAAACAATGAATGCGTGACGCGTCTGTGCTGTAAACACAGCTGTGT
>Ga0056115_1001922_pt1 | contig 10344 bp, 7 predicted proteins | sample WorMetOlspDAHAB1_FD_77007 | JGI IMG/M metagenome (GOLD analysis project Ga0056115, IMG submission 77007) | Marine gutless worms symbiont microbial communities from Max Planck institute for Marine Microbiology, Germany - Olavius sp. DAHAB.1 ... | reverse complement strand
CTACCCACTACTGCAGTACCTAGGTCAACTTAACCTCCATGGGATGCTAAGAGTATCAGCCTTATAGCTAAGTAAATATACAATTGACTCGACTGAACTCTTGCAGTGGCTTTGCCACGATGATAGCGCTACAAATGCCGTCTTGTTTATTATTATTATATTCAGATCAAGTATTTGAATGTGATACCTGCTTCCATGTAAGAATTGAGAATCTGCTGATAGTGGCATAATTTGGATATCATGATCTCCGTAGATAACTGGTGTGCTGAGTATTTGGTGTTTTTTGATGGATAAATATCAACTTGTAGTCAGCTTTCTAGTTGCTTGTAGAACAACTGTGGAACAGTGATGTATTCAAATACATCTAACACAACTAACATACTAACATCAGCTTTTCTTATGATTTGTTTAATTTGCCAAATAACGTTTGACTGATAGTTTTTAAGACTTGCTGTGCAATAACAGGAAAACTGGTAAAGTACTTAGGCAACGATATTCATTTGCGATTAATAGGTGAATGACAATTTTAATGTTTCACAGATTAGAGCCCGCCATCTTTCCACGAGGATAGCTTTCAGGGACGGATCCACGAGACCACGAATTTGCGAAATGGGGAGCCATTCCCTCCCGTTCCTTCCTCTCCCCTTCTTCTCTCCTTTCCCTCCCCTTCCCCTTTGAAGTATGGCCCCTTAAACCAGCTAGAGGGTCTAGGGAGCACTGTAAGCTCCCCAGTGGGGTCCAGGGCAGAGCCCTGGTGCACTCTAAAGCTGTCAGAAAACCACTGGTGAATATCCTGAGTACCATGTTTAAAGTAGAATTATCAAAATTTAGCATTAGCTAACATGACCATGAGTGATGGCATCAATCCGTCGCCCAATTGGGGGGGGGGCGTAGCAGGCTCGGCCCCCCTCTTAATCCCCCACTGGCTTTGATGTGTTTTGTTGGTTTGGTTTGAGATTGGCAAGTTAACAAGTCTTCTTACATGTAGTATCAGTCAAGCAGCTGGCTGTGAGGGCCATGTCTGAAATTATGTAAACTGTGTCAACTTCCTGTCTTGCTTATTCATTAGCAAACTAGAAAATTGGTGCATCTTATTGTTTGCCAGTTAATTACAGTTGCACAAACTGATTATTTGTTACATATTACCTTGCTTGTGTCTCCCATATGAATTGGCAGTTGTTTTGTATGCATTGCAGATCGTTAAGACATACAAAATTGAAACTCGAAAGGTGTCCCAGTCTATAGCGAAACGGAAGGTAGTATTCTGATACTGTACTGCTTGTTAGCTGCAACCTGCAATTAATTGCAGAAATTGGCTTACGAGGTGCTTTGCCACTCTAGACTAGTCCTGCAGTGCACACATCATCTGTGCATTCTCCTCCACTATTCAAGAATTTTCTCTCCACTTATACCAGAATTGAAATCTACCATGTAAGATGCATAGAGGTTGGTTGCAGTAGAGATTACAATGATAAGGACTTTAAAAAAATGATTTTTGAGATTGAATACATTTCAGGCACTTTCTGGGCAGGATATGAAAATTTACATTATTTTACTCAAAGTTGACACAGTTGGCATTTTGGTTAATGTGTTACTTATGAATGCAGTATTAGGGGTGAGTGAGTAGAGTTTAACGCCCCACCCGACACAATATAGGTCATTTCGGAGGCGGGATACAGTATTAAGTATGGTTTTGAAGTAAGCGGATTTGTAGATGTCACACTGAACGTTATTCTCATGTGCATAGTAATTAAAAAGTGTTCAGGTTCTGCGACAGATATAAGAATGATGACACAAATTAGTTTATGGAGAAATATTAAGATGCAAGTAAGTTGTTAATTTGTTGTTGAGGACAGATATTTGCAAGTTTAACAATATTAATGAAAAAAACACTGTGTCAATAAATACAGTAAATGCTTGTGGATTTCTTGTGATGTTTTAGCTTAGCAATGCAGATTTTCATTGCACGATTGATGGCATTGTGATTAGACATTGAAGAAATTTGGTGCTGCAAGTGGAGATCCACCCGGTCCAAACCCAGCAAACACTGTCATCTCAGAAGATATCTTCATGCAGTTTGTCCATGCAAAAGATGTGCGTGATGCATTAATTTTCTTATGGCTGTCAAATGATTGACTTTTAATTACATTAATCATGCAATGAAAAAATAGCCATGGTGAGACGGGCAAGATTTGTGGCTTACCTTGTCTTCCGTTGCTCTGGTTTGAGTATAAAAATCATTCTAAAAAGAGAAGACATAATTCATAATTTTATTTCTGCAGCGTCACTTCTGGCATAAGGCATTGAGCAGAGTTGAGTGCAGTACTCTAGCAGTGGGTTAAACTGCTAGCTGATAGGGTGCTGTACATTTATTAGAAACATCATATACAAGCTTAAAAACTTCTGCTTATATTTGTTAGCATTCTTAAGGTGCATTTTGAAGTACAAGTTTTTGTGCAGTCCTGAATACTGGTTTCAGTTATTTTACTAATGGCCCAGTGAGGTGTTAGTGAATTTGTTGTAGTTATTCAGTATAGTGTTTGCAATTTACACATTGAGAAAACAGTTAACAGCCAGCAACTTGAATCCTGTTAATTAGCATGCCTGCTTTCTTAGGTCTAATACAGGAAAAAACCCACAATTTCAATAGGAGTTTGGATCTTGATATGGCATAATGCAAACGTTGTTAAGATGGCTAAGTATTGTAGAATATAGTATTAATACAGTTTGTATCACATACTTCTGTTACATGAACATCTAATGTTGATAGTTAATAGTTCTGTTTTAATGCTTACACCTGGTGCACAGCACATGGCTTGTGTACGGATTTAGATTCAGGAACCAGATGATGATCCACTGATGCGGCTCAAGGGACAGAAGATGGTTTCTTGCCGTATTTGCAAGGGTGACCACTGGACGACGAAATGTCCGTACAAGGATTCGTTGGCTCCATTACAAGAGTCGCTCGATGCAGACAAGAAGAAGGATGAAGCAGCACCGAGTGCTGCTCAGCAAGCACCTGCTGCCGGAGGTCCACGGCCCGGAAAGTATGTTCCACCGAGTCTACGTGAAGGTGGAAATCGCAAGGGAGAATCGATGTCGTTGAAGAACAGAGGTCTGCTGTGGTTTAATGTCACATTCATTTAATTTATTGCCATTATTTAAGTTTAAACTTGGACTGTAGTTATGTAGTGCAAGTGTGAATTTGTGACATTTAGAAACATGTTTTAAAGACAATATAGTACCGAAACAAATATTTATTCCGTTTAGTACATCTATATGTACTGCAGAGTTTGTCATGTTTGATTGGCCAGTTATCCATAGTCACAGCCTTCTGTGATTTGCTTTGGGTGACAATTTTGGAGTGTTGGAGCTGCACTGTTTCAGTCCCCATGTTATCTCTGATGCTGGTGTTATTACAAAACCACTGTGGGGTATTTTGTTACGTGTGCTGTGGGTGTGTATAACCTGTTTGTAAAGTAGATTGCTGCATGCAGCTGTTGCTTGTAAATGTGGTATGTCAGATTTTGCAGGTGTGATCTTGTGACCATGCTTAACACTTGTTTGGCCTATAGCATGCTACAAGTTTGCAGTTTGACCTTCAAATAGCACTGACTGACTTTCCCTTAAGTTACCCTAGTGAACTCTTGCATATGGCTTTGCTGTAGATGATGCACTATAGATATCATTGTATTACTAGTATTGTTATTACTATTTAGACGAGGCGGCAACAATACGTGTAACAAACTTGTCTGAAGATACACGAGAAACCGACCTCCAGGATCTCTTCCGACCCTTTGGCTCCATAGCTCGAATATTCTTAGCGAAGGACAAGGTCACCGGGCAGTCAAAGGTACGAAACAGTAGCAGTTGCTGTAATCATTTCTGCCATTGGTGTGGTTTAGTACACTTGATATGCTGTTGGAGCATCCATAATATGCTGGATATAAAATGCTGTTTGCGTGCAACTCTATTGCAATATGGTTATATAGATTTCTCAACGATTCCTCTTTTGCAATGTAAAAATGAAGAGAAACTTTCCCACGTACATTGCCTTCATTGTTTGTTTTTATAAAAAAATTTTTTACACAATTTTGTTGCTTAGTGCCTCCATCCACACCTTGTAGGAGGCATTATACAAATTTACCTCGATTGATCATTGGCTATAGATCTATAGCTTTTAGGTACTTACTTTTTATGTGGTGTCCTCACAATACGTGCAGGTGTTCAGAAATACCAAAGGTTACAAAGACTGCAAATCATGGCCGTGAATCGAGGATTGATGTTGTCTCTCGGACCAAATTTTGTCAAGGTGTAACAAAGTATTGTGATCTCTTCTTGGGGTCTGAAAGATAATTGAATTTGAGAGCAATGGCAAAATGGATGCCAGGCAGGTGATTTGCGGCATGTAGCCATAAAGTGCAAGCCTCGATTTGTTGCCACTATGTAGTTACCAGTTAGTTGTGCAGTGGTACACAGTGCTTGATTGTAGAAATGTTTTCCCATGAATCTGCAATGTTGCCTAATGTGTAGGGCTTTGCGTTCATAAACTTTCATCACCGTGAAGATGCGGCACGTGCCATCGCTGGTGTATCAGGATTTGGCTACGATCACCTTATTCTGAATGTGGAGTGGGCTAAGTATGCGTTTTGTTCATGCATTGTTTTGCAATAATTTCTTAACCATTTGTGGCCATTACAGGTGTGCTTCTCTTAATTGGCCCTCCTGGTTACATATAGACTGACTGAACAGAATTAATGTCAGATGATGATGATGAAACTGTAATTTTGGCCAATGCAGCAATTTTCATCAGTTGTGCACCTCTGTGTAACAACAGATGTCTTGAGAGAAAAGGCATAATTCTGAGGGTTTGAGGTTACTTGCAGTCTCGTTCAAAATACAATGCCTACAACTGCCTAATGAGAAGTTCATACAAAATATAAACAGAAGTATTACATATGGATGGATCTGTCTATGTACATATATCTAAACGCACAATTCGCTTTCCATCTACTCGTAACATGTCATTATGAAAGTATTGGACACAGATTTCATGTAACAGAAGTTAGACTCTATCTATGATTTCTATGATTACAACTATTTCACAAAGTCGCACGTTGTTATTTTTCCACATTATTCAATTTCAAGTACGTGTAACATAACTGCTGTGATGTTTTGTAGACCAAGCACGAACTGAAAGACTGCAATGACTATGGTTGACTACATCATTGCAGCTATTGATGTTGGAGAACTACTTAAGAACTGAACTCTGTTTAAACCTTCATTGGCCTTTCATAGATGCATTTACTGCACTTCCTAGGGACAAATGTATAAGACAGCAATTGTCCATAACTTTACGCCATATAATTACAAAACACAGCAGTTACAATTACATGTAGTGGTTAACTGTATAGTAGTACCGTTAATGCAGCTACACATTTCGCCAGGGTGAAAATCTTATGCCAGATGCAATGAATATCAACAGTATTGTGTAACTGTCTCATTCTTGTTATAGATGAGCAGCCAATAGTTAAGTTCATGGACAAAATGTACTTAAAAGTTGATGGGTGCTTACTTATGATTACACTAAAAATATCTCCACGTATAGACACGTTTACTACAAAACATAACTGTATTAATGAAAAGTAACAATGTGGCATTGAAAAGTGTCTACAGTACCGTCGAATATACATGACAGTCACTTAGTATTTCTGTATAACTTTTTCTATTGCAGCAGTTCAGTGATGTTCATGATTTTTTCAATGTCTTCTTTATCAGTGCAAGTCGCTACAAAATAGCACAAAACACAAGAAAACAACATGTTATAGTAATCAATCTTTAAGTAATCAATTTCTTGTGATTATTAGGAAAAACCAGATGGCCTTGTTTTGTCTCCTACAGAGCAATAAAGGCACAAGTCTATGTCGGTTAAAATTTAAAACAAATATTTGACATTTTATGTAAATATACAATGTAACTGATTCTTAGTAATTACAAACAGTTCTTCATATCTAAATAGAAATGCATAGATTGTGCCCAAACGGTTATTATATATGATTTAATTTATACTACTGAAATTTTATGTAATAATGTAATATACACTAATAATCAAAAATTACCCATTGCAGTTTATTAAGATTTCCAACTGCAGTAATAAATCTGAAAATGTCAGCTATCCCATTATCACACTAAAGCATTGCAATCATTATAAAACAGTCACAACATATGGCTTAGATAAATTTTTTTGGCAATACAAATTTTACTCATAAATAATTTTGGTTAAAACAGTAGACCACGAGGCGGACATCGAACGGGCGAAAAAGTGGGGCCGAGGCATTTGCTGCGCTCGAAAGGCGAGGCCCGCAGAGCAGAGCTGACATTTGGGTTGTTTTCGTGGGAAGGCGCCCATTGAGGAAATGGCGAGGCCCGAAGGGCCGAGTCGATACTTTGGCTTTGGTGATTTTAGAGGAGAGGCCCGTATGGCCGAGACCACGAGCCAATTTTTGGTGGTGTCTGACCAAAATGCCAAATTCTATCCCCCGTAGTCTTGCCATAGGTGTTTCCAAGGGAACCAATACGTCATACTGTTGTCGACTGTCCTCTTTCGAGCCATAGCTTTCCAGCAAACCGTATTACCACCTTCTCCTGCACATATACTGTGTGCAATGGCTCGAAAATCACTAAAAATGGCTGATTTCTCGAAAACTGGAAGTGGAAACATGCGCAATCAATTTTTTGACCACAATTTCCTATTCGACTTCTATAGTGTTAGAGGGTCTACAGCGGCTCCTTCTGGCCGTCCTAATGGGAGGTGGCGTGGACTTTGAAAATTTTATTTTCGGCCAGAAACGGTGAAGTGCAATTTTGGAGTTTTTTTCCAAGTTTGCTGGTCCATGGAAAAAACTCGAAGAGCTGCAGTTCTGATTTTTGGAACACCAGTAGAACGACGTACGTTGTATTCAAATTAATCGAAGGCTCAGCATACGTTGATGCACTATGCCACTAGGTGGCGCCAAATATGCAAGCTTTTTGAAAACTGCCAAATTTAAGTGCCCCTCCCTCATGCACCAAACGTTCCAGGGCCACCAAATTTTCAGATTCGCTAACCAGGTGGTGGCTCTAGTAGACTACGAAGTTTTAGCTCGTTCGTTTTGTAATTGGGGGAGGTATTGCGAGCTAAATTTGGAAAAATAAAAAAAAATCCGTCAAAGTTTGGGGTCCCCTAACTCAAGTTAGGGGAAGAAATTAAAAAATCTGTCTGTTGCTAATTTTTAATTTTATCGCTTAACAAAATGCGTTACTAAAAATTTACCTATATTTAGCATTTCTTTCTGTCACTTGATTTGAAATGCCCCTCTAACCAAAAAATGCAATTTTTTTGATTTCTGCGATTGTCTCCCCACACCCTAATTTTAGGGTTAGGGTCCTGAAATCAAAACGAAAGTGGGTCTCCTAAATCTCTAAAGGCCCAAAAAATTTCAGCTCCGAGTCCAAAATTGGGGGAGATACTGGGGGGTCGAAAAAAGTTTTCCCCGCCCCTCCCTCAAAATAAATGAGGACGATTTTCGTAATTTTTGCACTATGGTCTGAAATTGAAATGTCTAAAAACCCTGCAAGTTTGGAGAAAATCTGTTCGTTGCGTTTCAAGATATTTCGCATTTTCTATATTAACCCAATGCCTGGTAGCGATTATGTAAAACCATAAGAACGGAGTCAATGTACGATACTCCTTCACACTAACTAAAACGGCATGTATACACCGTAACTTGTTAAAATATATTCTCCTGACATAATTTGTTTAGAATTTTTAAGTTCTACCTGTTTGTGTGCCTCTGTTGTTGCGGACTTTTTGTACGGCCGAACTTCATCGGATCCAAATCCAGGAATCCACATGTTCCAGTGGTGTTCTGTGAACATGCGACCAAGTTATCCTTCACAGCTACCAATGGCGACACCCATTTAATATACCTTGCTATGGTTCATTTTGAAGAATATCCCACCATTCTTATGGAATCTGGTTAAGTCGATAAGTGAACTGTGTGGCTAACAAACCATCGAAAACATGGTTAGGTCACTGTTAACTAGATTGGTCTGCATCAGCAATGGAACACTCTGCACAAGAAATGTGTTGGTACCATATTCACAACAGCAGTAATTAGCTTCTACACCTCTAATATGTAACAGAAGAAAAATAATGCAATAATGTACCGAGATGAAACTGTACATCCTTAACTTCTACTGTGCTCGACTTTCTGTGCCGAGCCAGTTGACACGATGCAGTCACAACATTGTCTATGAAGTCATCAGCGATTTGCATGAGCAACTGCGACAACACACAACTATCGCTTTACAACAGACAGTCGTAATTATTTTAGACGCCTACAACGGTGTTACATTGTTACAAAAATGTATACAGTATTGAAAAATGGAACAGATTTCATTACAGTATAAGGTAGAAAAGGGATCTACTGGCATACATATACCCAAATACGACTGCTAACTGGAGCCAATACTAAAACTCCGAATGTTTCCAGTATAAACTGGACCACGTTATCCTGGAAAATCCAGCAAGAAATGAGCATTTGCTTATAATAAAGCATACGTACAACTATATTCCAATTTTAACTTGGTCGGCAATCAGCAAATAAAATTCATGCTCAATTTTTGAGTTGACCTAAATAAGCCATACAAATTCAAATAAGTTGAACTGCATTATTTTCATACAAAACATTTGTTTACATGTGTATGTCTAAATTTAGTAACACTCTGACCTATTACCTAGTAAACGATGTATAAATAATAAACACTAGTCTCCATCCTCTAAATTATCTTAAGATATGGTTACTACAGATAATTAATTCAAATATGCATGCTTACTAGGTTAGTAACATACAGGAGTATCAATAATTTTCCAACATTCTTATACCAGACAGAAATCAACATATAGACATCAAATAACCTCTTCAGCATCATCATCAAGTTGCTCAAGTGGATCAACTTCTTTCAACAAGTCAGAGATTCGTCGTTTGTCTAAAACCTACAAATCACATGCCAACAATTGTTTTGATATGAGCTGCATTTAACACCAACAGAATTCTTAAAATAGGCCTTCAGAAAACTGTAAAATTTTCAGCACTACTGAATCACACAGATAAAGCACCTAAACAGCATGCTATTGCATTATTATTTGTTAGAATTCACTGCTGCTGTGCAGCACAAAAATGAACAAACTGCAAATCATACATAAACATGCGAAAATCATGTTGTGTGATGTGGCTAAAGGCTAAGCGTTGCTACCAGTTGCATCATATTATATTGCTTCAAATTTTAAGCACTCATCTGAATCATTTGCTAAATCAAGCCAACTCAATTAGCCAATTTCCAAATATATTCATAAGACATATGCATACGCATGAGCCATAGACAAAAATATTACATAGTTGAACATATAAATAAGAAAGAAATAAACAGCAAGAGACAATAGAAACAAGGCAAATCAACAACATAGAATATTTAACATCAATAAATGAAAATTTGGAAAGGGGCCACATTTTCAAAATATCTTATCACAATATTTAGTTACGACAAATTAATGATCCCAAATTTCCAGTCATAAAATTTACGATCTCCGCTGATCGTAAAACAAGAAAGATCACTTCACAGCATAATGTACCCAAATAAAACAACTAGAGAGTGTATATGTTACCGCAAAACAATTTCAACACAGTCACAGAAAAGTGAAAAAATTTAATCAAACACTTCATGCGCGGCATGCATGAAGTGTCTGATTAAAATTTTTTCACCTTTCTGTGACTGTTTGTGTTGAAACTGTTTTGTGCGCGCCATGATGCACCGACGTACACAATGACGCACTACACAAAACTGTTTAAGAGTTGAACCTATATGAACTGACAGTGAAAATAAATTTATGCCACTGTTCACGCGTTACACAACTGTGCAACTCTAAATCTGAGAGAGAATGTAATTCAAAAAAGAGCAAAACGATAGATGCCTGCTACTGACTAGTTACTGTGTTACATGGCCTGTATTATAGGCTTCCAGTTTCTCGCCCGATCGAGTACTCGATATCGAATACTATATCGCCGCTTAGCTCTATAGGTTTTCATTGCAGCTGTTACGTCATTTTTTACGCGTTTTATTTAAGCGGACAGTGAAAAGTGTTTTATATCACTGAACTTCTTCAAATCAGTTGACCCATCATTTATAACGTAAACAGGGGGTTTTTAGCAGTTGTGATTGGTTGCTATTTTTGTTTATGATCATAACCTTATAAATTAAATTGTGACAATCATAAGATGATCATAGGACATCGTAACTCTCAAT
>Ga0056115_1001920_pt1 | contig 10345 bp, 10 predicted proteins | sample WorMetOlspDAHAB1_FD_77007 | JGI IMG/M metagenome (GOLD analysis project Ga0056115, IMG submission 77007) | Marine gutless worms symbiont microbial communities from Max Planck institute for Marine Microbiology, Germany - Olavius sp. DAHAB.1 ... | reverse complement strand
TATATATATATTGTATTATAATCACATAACTGTCAACTTTCACATGTATAATTTTTAGGCATGATAGAAACTGATTATGCTGAAAGCATTGGCGCCGACTCCTTATGGCAGGGGGGGGCACGTGCTCTCCCACTTTTACAGATGGCTGGCACGGGGGCCTGTGAGTAGAAGAACAGCAAACAAGAAACTGACCAAACTGTACTGACCATCACAAAAGCGTTCAACAAAACGACTATTCGTACTTGTAGAGCCAAAAAAGTGGAGGGCATTCGTGTCGGATGTGTGCCCCCTCCCCACTTTTAAATTCTTTCCAGTGCCACTGGCTGAGAGTGCCATTAAATCCCTATCAGTGAGTGAGTGAGTAGAGTTTAACGCCCCACTCGACACAATACAGGTCATTTCGGAGGCGGAGTCAACGTGCGAGTGAGTGAGTGAGGGAGTGAGTAGGATTTAACATTCCACCTGACAATATAATAAATGTAAATAATATGTATGCACTGTTAGAGTATCTATACTGAAAGCATATCCTGTCTGTAAAAAATAAATTATTTTTCGTGTATATCATTGCTATGGAATTTTGTGCTCGGTCTTCTAATTTGGATATATTATTCCGACAGTGTTTTACCTGTACTTGCAGACGATGCGAGATTGCTGGCTGCATCTGCACGTACAAGCGTGCCGATGATTGACATGCCGGAATGGAAACGAAACATTCTCGGTGGCTCAAAAGCGTCGTTCGGAAAGAAGGAGAAAAAGTCGATTTTGGAACAACGACAGAGTCTGCCGATCTACAAGCTTAAGGACGAACTTGTTAAGGTATTTAGGCATTTTGGGTATTTTGTTAAGTTATTTTTGAGTTTCTGTTTAGATAATATTATTGTGATTGTTTTTAATTTATGTAACTAAAACTGCACGATCGGATATCTCTTATTTTGCTGTATGCTGAAACTTTTTGGCTATTGGATTGCGTTCTATGTTTGCTTAACTACTATGAGACACTGGTACTCAAGCTTTCCCCCCTAGCATGCGATTAGCTGTTCCAAACTGGGTGCTTTTGGATATTTCTCAAGAAGAATGCCTTCTGTAACATATATGGGGCAAGTGTATCTTGCAACTACACTGTTCGTATTTGTCAATGGTTATCAAAGAAACATCCAGCTGACTAAGATAAACATGTAAAGTTTGTTACGTAGCGCTGTGGTCCTATTAAATGAAAAAAATGGTTTCAGCAAGCATTTCAACTATCTATCGCTAAGGTCCTGTGCTCACATAGACGGTTTTGAGACTGTTACACAAACGTGTGCCAGCTGCAGCAAAATTTCGGTCGCCGAAAGTTTTGTTTGTGCGTGGAATGGCGCACATCCTGTCGAGACGTTGATATAAACTTTTGACAAGATATTCGTCGTCAGCTAAATGCCTTAATTTTGCTGGGCCAGTCAGTACCTGAAGAACGTTGGAGTACTCAAACGTGTTAGTGTCTCTAGAACTTGCTATCATTCGACTGACGCTCGGCTTGGCTCACCAACGCATTCCAACAGAGCATGCCAAAAACCAAACTGTTCGACATCGCGTACAGTGAACATTCTGACTAGTCTATTTGCCTCCTGTTTGCTTGCGACTTATTGGTGCTCTGTGGAAATGAGATTTGATGTGGTTTTCGTTTGGGTTATAGGCAGTACACGACAATCAAATGTTGATAGTGATTGGCGAAACGGGTTCGGGAAAGACGACGCAGATAACGCAGTATCTTGCCGAGGCCGGTTACACGGTGAAAGGGAAGATCGGTTGCACGCAGCCACGACGTGTCGCTGCCATGTCGGTTGCCAAACGAGTTTCGGAGGAGTTCGGTTGTCGACTTGGCCAGGAGGTCAGCTCGCCTCGATTTTTGTTTTGATTGCTTGTAGTGTGTTGTCCTTTGTTGTGTATTCTTATAAATAGACTACTCTGTTTACATGCAGATGTGTTTGTTTCAAAACTGCGGAGCTGTTACTTACACACAGTGATCATTAGATGTGAACTAGATTGTATGATTGAATGCTCTGATATTGTGACAAACATGCGTACCGAGTTATTATTCTGCATGCTGTTTAATATATGGCCATTTTCTGGTCATTTTGTGCCTTGCTAGGTGTTCAAAACATTTGACGGTTTTTCTAAGTTATTGGTCACGAAGACAGCAGGTGTCATCATTGCAGTGAACATGCCAGATTTCTGGTCCAACAGCTTAGAATGGAAGTCCAATTTATATATGAATCGAATGATGCTTTGATGTGCTCTATGCTAGGAAGTACATTTAGTAAATTTATACAGCTTATACTCATGAATATCTCTAATGCACTCAGTACGTTGTGCCTAGTAGTGTGCAAACAAGAATGCCTTTAACCAACGCCAAAAACTGTCGAGTTCAAAGGCCAGATCATGCAGTGGGAAGAATTTATTGCTTGTTGTTGCAAGTGTAATGCAATCGGAACTATGATTGTGATATGAGTATACTCTGCTTGACCATATCTACTTTGTGTGAACAGGAAAGATTGACATCTTACACTTTATTGGTTTTCTCACTGTTGTTATGTGTAATTATGCGTCTTTTGTCTTGTGAGTAGTTGTATTGTGTTGGGTGTCACATGTTGACAAAATAAACACAATATATAACCCACTCATGATTCAACCATATGTTTAAAGCAATCAGCTGTTTGTTTAGTCCCCAAAAACTTATTTACACACATTCACTGTTTCTGTTAGGTTGGCTACACCATTCGTTTTGAAGACTGCACAAGCTCCGAGACTGTGATAAAATACATGACGGACGGAATGCTTCTGCGAGAATGTCTTATAGATCCGGATTTGACTCAGTACGCCATCATTATGCTGGACGAGGCTCACGAACGTACCATTCACACTGACGTTCTTTTTGGTCTTCTTAAAGCGGTACTTTACTTCTCATTACGTTGGCATGTTGACTTTGAAAGTCATTTTTTGGTGGGTTTTTTAGAGCTTTTGAGTGATTAATTTTTCTAATCAATTATCATGTTAATTGCTGCAACTAAAAAAATTAATCGCACGTTAACATGTTTTTAACGCATGTGGGACAGAGCATGAGGGACCAGGTATATCATGAACCCCCCTCGCTGTATTCCATCTTAGACGTTTGAAACAGTAGGCCTATACCTTACAGCATAGCAATCAGCGACCTGAAAAGTACATTACGCGTGCTAATCCATCTGTGCTTGGGAAAAACGTCATCCTGAAGGGCATTTGTGATCTCTTGGTGGTGTATTTGTGAATTCTATGGCATTTGTATAGCATTATTTCAGTAACAGCATAAAATTATTATGGCATTAATTTTAAAACTCGTGATTAACTGTTTAACGCATTAGCGCTTTACTTTGAAAACTCCAGAAACTTGCTGATTGAATTATGTAGACATTTTCTGACCTGATGCACATTTATGGTGCTTTAGTTTATCTGAAGATCTGTGCGGTCATTTCTTCTGACAGCACCTATAGTGCCGACAGTGACGTTGCTATTTTGAACACTAATCGTTCTTGTTACTTACTTAATTACTTACCTTACATGAGCATGAAAACCTGGCTGTTTAAAATGCTTTCTTTTTATTTGTTTTTTTTGTTAATTTTCCTTTTATTATTTGATTGTTTAGGTTGCTCTCCAGGAAAGGCATTCTGCCTGTAAAAATGCATGGATTAACATATGTATTAGTGTATGCTGGACTTTTCGACCGGGATAAATATCACATTCTGCTCGTAGAAACCTACAGTTCGTTTCTGATGCTTGCTATTTTTGTGCATATTTTTTTCCTGTGAATGTGTCTAAAACCAAGTGTCATGATTGTTGGTAACATTTCAACTGCCAAGCCTGATTCGTGTATTGTAGCAGTGAGTGTGACAACAAAATTGTCATTATTGGCATATGTTGGAACTTTTTATTTGGACTTGATTAAAAAGAAAACCAGACCAAATATATTCTTGGTACGTATCTCATTTTTCGCTCTGCAACGACATATTTCTGTGTTGCAGGCAGTGAAAAAGCGGCCGGACCTAAAACTAATCGTAACCTCAGCAACGTTGGACGCCGTTAAATTCTCGCAGTACTTCTTCGAAGCACCGATATTCACCATACCCGGCCGGGCGTATCCGGTCGAGATCCTGTACACGAAGGAGGCCGAGACGGACTACTTAGACGCCTCGCTGATAACAGTCATGCAGATTCATCTGACAGAACCTCCCGGTAATTTTCAGCTGGTGTTTCGTGTTTGTGTCTGGCTCGATAGTGGCGTGGTTCGGACGCAGCAGGTCACGAGTTCAGTTCCCACCCACTCTTCCTTTGACTACGGCCCTGGGCATGCTGCTTGCGCACGTGTGCCTCTGTCACTAAGCAGTATAACTTTGGTACTACAGCATAAGCTGGGAGGTAAACAGGCACACCATGCAACGCGCTGACCCCATGTCCACGTTCCATAGGTAATTATTCACTTGTTTTTTATCTAATGTTTCTGGTGGTAGCCCATCTGAATTAGGATGAGTTTGGGCTCAGTAGCTAGAGGATAAGTCTCCGGCCAAATTTTGTCTGTCTGCTGTTAGTGACAGCTGAACCAGGATGGTTATATTTAGGTGTTCTATTCTGTGTTGCTGTGTTGGCTCAAGGCTGAGGCGTACACGTGTGTGTGTTGAGCAGTCTTTGTCCAGTGTCTTTTAGTTTGCACACGTTGGAGGCGTTTGAGATGGAGAGCATATTATGGCTTTGTAAAATGAAGAATGACAGAGTTCGAGAGAACATACAAGACCACTGTATAATGCACGCACAATGTCCAAGCGGAAAAGAGCATGGCTAGGACACGTGTTGAGGAGAGACAATCTCTAGGAACTTGTCAATAGAAGGAACAAGAATGTTCGGATAGAGCCGTGGGTAGAAATCGGACAGGCATGATCAGCGACATATTGGTAATCGGAGATCTGGTGAACTAAAGTGATATGCGGAAGATCAGGCAAATTGGAATCTGGGTTAACCCCGAACCGGCTGTACAGATGAATACGCTAGTAGTAGCGAGATGGTGGAATTGAACTGTTGTACTTGTGTACTTACACACTGTGAGTGATGTTTTGTTACGTCGCAAGGTGATGTTCTGCTGTTCCTGACGGGTCAGGAGGAGATTGACTCTGCGTGTGAGATTCTGTACGAGCGCATGAAAGCGCTGGGTCCCGAGGTTCCGGAGTTGATCATTCTGCCGGTGTATTCTGCTTTGCCGAGCGAAATGCAAACTCGAATCTTCGAACCGGCCCCTCCGGGCTCTCGCAAGGTACGTTGGTGTGGATATCTTGCTGTTCTTCTGTGGTTCAGCGCTAGGATGGTGACTGCAGTAGTTTAATGGGGTTTTTGAGCTTGCGTGCAAAGTGGTTAGAGCAATGGACTTGAGATCAACGGGTCTGGTGATGCGCTGGATTGCCTGTTTGGGCAAAGCATCAAACTTCTTGAGAGGTGGATGAGACACTGATGGCAAACATCGCAGCATATGAAGGACTTATACAGCACTGAAAGATGCTCTCAAAAGTGTCAGTGCATCCTGCGAGGCAATGGAGCTCAACCTATCAACAGCTCTCGAGAGGTCGTCACAGCGCTGGTCCAAAGTGTTGTCAAGAACTGGGCTGTCAAACAGAGTTCTCTCAGAGTTATTATTATTATTATTTCATCAGCATGTGGCCCTGTGGTATAGTGGTTAAGGCATTGGACGTGTTTTAACCGTGGCTGTTGTTTAGCAGTTTATTATGAAAGCCACAATTGGCTTTTGTTTATTTCTGAATTCTTGAACAATTTCAGTTGTTTTTTCTTGTTGCTCTCTCGGAGTTCAGTGGTTGATATTCGTTGCGCCATTGTTGATGTATCAAAGACTTTATTTTTCAGGTGATCATTGCGACGAACATTGCAGAAACGTCGCTGACGATCGACGGCATCTACTATGTCGTCGATCCCGGCTTTGTGAAACAGAAAGTGTACAACTCGAAGACTGGCATGGATCAGCTGTTGGTCACGCCAATTTCACAGGCACGTTTCCCGCTATTGATCACAGTTTGTTTCCAAATTACATGTATTATGTATGATTGACAACAACAAAGTGATTTTGCTGAACATTAAAGGTTTTCTGTTTTGTAATTATTTGTTCCAATGGCTAAAAACGAATGCAGAGGATTTTTTTACGCTGCTGGGTGAATACTTTTCTGGCACGTGACTTTCAACCTCACCCAGAAAAATTGGCCGGTGTTATAAGAAATGACTGAGACAACTCGTGATTTAACCTTTTCACACACCCGTTAGCCTGTTCCAGTCAGCGCCTTTGCATATTCTGACCGGGTGCTATACAAATTTGTATCATTAAAGTACATTAATAATAATAATAATTTATAATCACATTGTTGCACTGGCTGAAAGTGCCAGAGCAGATCAAGTTCAAGCTCGCTGTCCTGTTGTACAGATGTCTGCACCGGGCGGCTCTGTCGTACCTTGCTGAGGAATTCTACCAGTTGTCTGTTGTTGAGGCCCGTCAGCATCTCCACTCCGCTGCATCGTCATCGCTTGTTGTCTGATGCACCCGTCTTTCAACCATTGGCGATCGAGCTTTTCCGGTCGCCACTTCCCAGCTATGATACATCATGCTGCCGAACTTTACGTCGGCGCCGTCAGTGACTGTATTTCGGAAACGTTTGAAGACCCGTCTCTTCAGTCCTTCTTTCCTCAAATCTCTTGTAGTGCCCGTGCAGTGACTTTGTCATTTTGGACATTATAATCGATCTTTTTACTCACTCACTCACTTCTATTGCCATGTTATTGTTGTGTAATCGATTAGGCGCAGGCAAAACAGCGGTCGGGCCGTGCGGGTCGGACCGGTCCTGGCAAATGTTACCGACTGTACACCGAGCGAGCGTACCGCGACGAGATGATGTCGTCCAACGTGCCGGAGATCCAGCGCACGAATCTTGCGAGCACTGTCCTCTCGCTGAAAGCGATGGGCATCAACGACCTGCTGTCATTCGACTTTATGGATGCTCCGCCGATGCAGACGCTTATCTCGGCGATGGAACAGCTGCATGGCTTGAGTGCACTCGACGACGAGGGTCTTCTTACGCGTCTTGGTCGACGGGTATGTTGCCTCAGACTTATAGCATAGTCTGTTGTGGTTTGGGTAGGATGTGGTAGCGTCTCGTAATATTTGTCATACGGCCGTTTTTAGACGGTCGCTAAAGTCGTTTTTATTTGTGCTGTCGGACCAAAGCACAGTGTGACGTCATCATCATCATAAACATATTTAACGTGGCTTAAATAATGTTAATTATTGCTAGGACCACAGGTGACCCCCCGATCCATTTGTGACAGGTGACCACTTTAAACTGTCTGCTATGGGTCAGTCAGTTAGGCCAGCTCAGCCTTCCATCCCTCTGTGGTCGGTAAATGAGTCCTAATCCATGTAATTACATGGATTATGCGGCTGGAGACAATTAAATGGCAGACTGTGGTTATGTATGGCCAAAGTCCTTGAGCGTGGGCTAGGGCTGCGGCCTAGGCTGTACGCCGGCTCTGTGTCACGGCGCCTCTGAAGCTGCAGTGTGTGGCTCATGGTGCTGTATAAGTGATATGCCTCCCCTTTTAACTGCACTTTGGAAATGCTCGTACTTACTTACTTACTTAGTGTTACTTAGTCGCTATTCTGTGTGGACTGAAGCTCAACTTGTTTGCTGTAGATGGCCGAATTTCCGCTGGAGCCGCAACCGTCCAAGATGCTGATTATGTCCGTTCATCTTGGATGCAGTGAGGAAGTTTTGACAATTGTGTCCATGCTTAGTGTGCAGAATGTCTTCTATCGACCAAAGGTTTGTTTACGTTCTGTTAAGTTTTTTCTGTGTACTGTTCACTGATCAGTTGGAAAGTGGTCAATAACTGTTGACTGATTTCCTATTTTATTCATATATGCAAAACCATAGACATAGATGTCAAATTTATCCTTCAATTTATCACGTACATGTTGTCATAAAAGTGCCTCTTGTTTAAGTTTTAACATTAAATATAACCACATTAACACCAACATCAGATATCAATAATGAAGAATACACACGATAAATAGAAGAATATATTTTAACATCTGTATCTCTGATTTGCATACATGGATAAAATTGAAAATTGGTGTATTGTTGCCAACGTAAGTAGTGGATTTATGTAGAGTTATCTCTACTGCACTGAGTGGGTTGAATAACTTGCAAGTAATTCAGTTTTTTAGAGTTTCCTAAAATTCCCAGAGCTGAGTGTTGGATCGTTGAGATGTTGCAGTAGAGTTCCACATATTGTAATACTACTGATATCTACAGTTGATTGACATCTTATCTGCAGATAGGAACTATCAAGTGGAGAATTGGTCGCATACACTGCGTTGATATTGCTACACCCAGGTCGTTTGAGACTGTGGTTTTGTATACATATTCACGCCGATACTCAGGCAACTTCATTGGCTACCAGTACATCAACGCGTTTGGTACAAGCTGGCAACGCTGGCATTCCGATCACTGTCAGGCCACGCGCTGGCGTAGCTTACTGACGATTGCCAGTTCGTTGCTGAATCCGGAAGGCGGACACTCAGATCAGCGAAACGATCCATCTGCGTCATACAACGCTGCAACAACACCTTCGGCGACAGATCATTCGCAGTAGAACCGGTCCGCGTGCATGGAACGACCTTCCTGTTACCCTTCGCAACACCGAGCTGACAACGAACACTTTCTGCAAACATCTCACAACTGTTTTGTTTACTAATTCGTGACATTTTGATATTACTGCGCCGTTTATAAATGTTCATAGTTACTTACTTAGTTATTTACATAACTTGTAAAACGTTTTGCCGTCCAGGACAAGCAGTTTCTGGCCGACCAGAAGAAAGCCAAGTTTCACCAGCCAGAAGGAGACCACTTGACGCTGCTTGCAGTGTACAACTCGTGGCGCAACAACAAGTTCTCGAGTGCCTGGTGCTACGAGAACTTCGTGCAGGTCCGCACGCTGAAGAGGGCACAGGACGTGCGGAAACAGATGCTCGGAATTATGGATCGGTGAGTGAGTGCAGCTGTGTCTCAACAACCTTTCATAAAACTGTTCATATTTTGACTAGGTTTTTGGTGCTATCTGACTCTGTTTTCGATCTCTGTTTTAACTGTTTTTTTAGTTTCACTAAATATTGATGTACCGCTCTCGTTAGTGTAATAGGCACTTTTATGTATTGTGATTGTGATGATACAGCTCTGGCTTTGCTGCAGAAACTCATCTTATTTTGTTACTGTTAGTTTGGGTTCTTAATTTTTTCCTTCCTACACAGTATATGCAGAAATGCAGATAGTACAAAGTATATAACTATTGACTTATGGTTAGGTCAGTCATATAACATCAGAACACCGTTATTTCATGTTCAGAAAAGATTTTGTAATATTTTCCATTCATCATTCGTCTGTAATGTTAACCAATATACAGGACTAAAAGTACAATGCTAAGTACATTTCAACGTAAACTTAAAACTGTCGTAATTAGTAATGCCTACTGTACTTCTGTCGCATCTGACTTTTTTCATCTGCCAGTAATTTGCCTCCAGACTGCTTGCAGCTGATTCCATGATGTAAATTTGTTTGCTGTGGAGAACCTTTTTTCCTAATTTGTCGTCATTAATTAACTTATATTTCTGTCGTTTTACAATCCAGTCTCTTGGCTGCAGTCCCCCACTGCAAACTTTTATTTTATTTGACTGATTAGGTTGAAATTTTTTTTGGAAATTGGTGATGTTTTTAAATGTTTGTTGTTTGTTTTGACAGGCACAAGCTGGATGTTGTGTCGTGTGGGAAGAACACTGCGCGAGTACAGAAGGCAATCCTCAGCGGCTTTTTCAGCCACGCGGCAAAGAAGGACCCGCAGGAAGGATATCGCACACTGGTCGACTCCCAGATTGTCTACATTCATCCAAGCAGTGCACTGTTCAATCGACAGCCAGACTGGTCAGTGCAACTTAGCCTTTTGGCTTACATATAAGCCTATTAACGAAACGTCAAACGTGTCAGATGTGGCAGTAAATTCTGGGAGTGGGATTTGTTGGCGCAGGACAGATAGCGTGAACTTGTGAATACCAGTCAGGTCGTAACTTTTTCGTAGAATGTATTTTGGAATACTGTAAACCAGTCAATGCAGAGTGGCAACTAAAAGTTGAAGTTTCACGTTAACAAATTGTAGGCGTCAGGATTTGAATGTATGTCCTAGTGATGCACCCTTAAAATCGAGATAATTTCATATTGCCCTGCCACTTTAGCTATGT
>Ga0056115_1001918_pt1 | contig 10345 bp, 7 predicted proteins | sample WorMetOlspDAHAB1_FD_77007 | JGI IMG/M metagenome (GOLD analysis project Ga0056115, IMG submission 77007) | Marine gutless worms symbiont microbial communities from Max Planck institute for Marine Microbiology, Germany - Olavius sp. DAHAB.1 ... | reverse complement strand
TTTCCGTCGCTCCCCCCCCCTCCCGAGTTATTTTGCCCCCAGCTTTGGGCCGCGCATTTAAGGGCTCAGCTCGTGCAAGCCGCGTCGTCCCCCAGTCGATAGCCAGCAACGGTGCCGGCTTTCTTGGCCGTTTGCTGCGTGGGGTGACAGTGACGCCGTTCCGGCTATCGTCGCCATCTTGTGGGGACAACAGGGTTGGTCGTAAAAGAAAATTTAATTAAGGGGTGTTCGCAAATATTTGGGTGTCGAGGCGCCATACATAAATGAGCACTTTGCCTCCAAACTGGGGTGTGACTTTTTGGTTGTTCCACTGTAAATTGGGATTTAAATGGAGGGAAGGGGTAACTGCACCCCCGAGGTCGTACAAGTGGTTGGTTTGGCGTAGTGGTAACGGCATCGGTCACATCATCGAAGTTACGCTACGTCGAGCCCGGTTAGTATTGGGATTGGTGACTGACAACCTTTAGCAGGTCTACCATCGTGGTATTTTTCAGGTCACTCAGGCCCACTCAGCCTGGCCATCCCTTTGTGGGTGGGTGCAATGAGTACCGGCGGTGGTTTCGGCCATCGCTGGGGAAGAAACGTCAAAAACGAGTCCTGCGTAGCTGTAGGCCCTGCGACCCAGGACTGCTGGCATACTGGCTGGAGTCAGTTAAAGGCGCTGGCTTTTAATTTGAGCTGGCCATCCGGTCAATATGGGTTCTATGCTAGCTTACTTGGATTTAACCCTCGCCGGCTCAAAACACTGTAAAGGGATGAGTTCCCTCCACGGACTTCATTTTCTATGCGTAAACCTTCTGCAAACTGGTGTGCGTGGAATTTCACTGGTCGAAACACGCCGTCTGCAAATAGAATGTTATCTTCATGTTTCTGCTTTTTGTCTCCCTCCCTCTCTGTTCACGTTAAATATCCCTACAACATGGTGACGTGGTGTCGTCTTCAGTGCACCCCATGTACTGTATGTTTACAGCAACCGACAGTTTAATATCGGTTGCATTTTGTCATTAGCGTATACCACATTTTCCTGAATTTCACATGTTCATTATATTATGTGACATTATCGGGTATAACAGTTACTAAAGCCTACTTATTAAACCCGCCTTCAGTGCATCTGTTGAATATATTTAATTCATCGCACATTAATACAGCGTTATTATTGTCGTTATATTATTATTAGACAATTTGTTTTTAAACATCTGATTGAATATTCAGTGGACCAGCTTGAACTGAACAGTTCTACTTATGTAGTTTATGTAGGTAATGAATGCTGTTGCTGACGGTAGGAAATGCGTGAAGCATCTGTGCTGCATGTAAAGCACATTTAGTGCGAGTATTGGTGAATAAACTTTGTTCACGTGTGTTAATGATAACACCGCGTTCGTTAACGATAACAGCGTTAATTTGGCTTGTACTGAACGGTCGACTTCACGGCGTGTCTTGCTGTAGTTTGTGAATAAATACTCAGCTGGTTATTCGTGTTTATTTGTGAAAATTGTTTATTAACGTCCGCGCGTCTCTATAAGACGCGTCTGGAGGAACAGCGAACATATAGGGTGGTCCAAACAAGTAAACCACTATTGAGTTATCAATAAATTGAAGAGAAAAGCTGGCGAGGAGCTAGATTTTTGATCAAATGTATCAGAGAAACAGTTAGTTGTTATTGTATTAAAACTGGTATTAAATATTCTACGTACGACATAGTGTGTGTGAAACAAGCATTAGCACTCGAATGAGGAAGTCTGTCGTTGCATCGCTAAATTGGCAAAAACGTTTTCAGAACCATGAGGCCCGAATTTAACATTTTAAATGTCTTTTTGATTTCATTTTGCTTGTAAATCGTACATCCTTGAACGAACTTTTGTGAATGCTGTGTTGGACGAGTGACTAATTAGAACGTTTAACATCAGAAATGAGCACAAATTTGTGACATAGCGTGCTGATTATAGTGCCACAGAAAACATCACAAAGTGCCAGTGGCTTTCTTACACGGGTGTGCTATTTCACTTCGTCGCAAAGGTAAACTTGCTTAGGGGACCACCTTTTTTGTGCAACCCTGTATTCGACAACAGGTGAATAAACTACGTTATATTTCAGTTAATTCTTGATCGAATCATCACAAAATTTCTCTCGCTTCTAAGTCGCACTGTGATAACATGACTGCACAAAAGGAAGATATTTTAATGGTACATCACTAGCAGGTATTAATACTGACTGACAACTGACGTTAACGTAGCATACTTGAGTACAATTGAACTCCTGTCACATACACGAAACATAACGGTCGTAACATGACAAATCCACATTAAATGGGGTAGATACGCTCACCTTGAAACAAAAACACATTACCTGTATATGACTACAGCAGCATAGTATAGGCAAACTGTATGTTCATTCGGCAGAATACGTCGCCGGAGAAAAAGTGCCCCCAACCCGCGGAACCTTTTTGCATTAACTATTTCAACCACACGGTTGACATTTTTTCCTCGGGAAAAACGAAACCCCAGACAAGCAGAAAAATTCAAAGACGGTCGGCGTAAAAGCAAAAAAAACTGTAAAGTTGTGCAGCAATCATTAACGTTTCGTTTGTTGTTTTTGTGTGCTACATTTCAATGTTGAAAATTTTTCCCGATAATTCGGGAAAATTGTTGCAGTCACGCGGGAACCATTTTTCAAAAATCAAATTTTTACCACGTAACGTGATACGTTGATTTCCATAAGTGCCATATGCAATTTCTGACCTTAGCTCCAAATTTTAGGGGGGGGGGTCAGCTGACCTCCCTGACCCGGCCTTCCAAGCTCCTGAAATGTTCTGTCCGCAAGGTGGCAATCATATATACAGTACTAACAATCTTGTAACAGCACTTCAATTATGTCTATACGACGCATTAGACAAAAATCCTGCGAGGCCTCTTCACCTTTCGCAGTAATTTTTCACTGTTCTTTTAAGTTCTCTCAACACAGTCGGCAAATTCTTCGCACCAAATTTCACAGCCATAACAGTGGAAAAAGTGGTCGAAACGCCACTTGGGGATTGGATTAATTTTCATGACGGCCAACTTTTATAGAGAAAAAATACGATAGAATTATTTTGACAAGTTATAGACCAGTGGTTTTCCGCCGGAGGTTCCGCGGAACCTATGAGTACCAGCCGGGGTTCCACCGGTGGCCAGCAAAAGTACGAAAACAGCGGCCGAAATCGCCAGGCCACAAGTTTATTTTTGCTTTGGGCCACAATTACAGTAAGTACGTAAGTAAGTAAGTATGAACATTTATAAACGGCGCAGTAATATCAAAATGTCACGAATGCGCCGCAACCTCATGAATCAGTAAACAAAACAGTTTTGAGATGCATGCAGTAAGTGTCCATTGTCAGCTCGGTGTTGCGAAGGCTAACAGGAAGTAACACAGTGTTACACACATACACCTGAATCTGTCGGTGCCTTTTCGTGCTTTAACTCAGTATAGGAAAATGATGTTTCTATCCATCCGCAATTCAACAAACCCTTGTGTCGCTGCATGAGGTCCTGCTACTATCAATGTAAACAGTGAAAAGGGTTCCATTTCAATAAAAAGGTGGAAAAATAATGAGTTAGCCAGTCACTGCATATACTACTACTACCTCTCTAATATTATTATTATTATTTTGGCAAACAGTGACAGTGTCACAAAAAATCGTTGCAGTTGCCAAAGCAGGTACAAAAATGTGTGTGAAAGGTCCCGTTCAGAATATAAATTACGCTGTAAAAGCCAAATGAATAAGTTAACTGTAACAAATGAAGGGGCACTTTTTCCCACTAAACAGTGTATAAAACTGAGAAATCTACGATAAAAGTACGCTAACACCACGGAAGACAAAGTCTCCAAAAAAACAAAGCGCTCGTGGGCAGCTGATTTAAGAACATGCCGATAAAATAAGACTCTTAATTACCAAATACACAATATATCAAGGTCACGTGCCTGTAAAATAAGACATATAATATGTGTTACATCGAAGTACAAAACAAACATATTCTACACCAGCGAAAAATCCCAAGATCATGCAACAACATGATTCAACAACGGCGATACCGTACTCACGTGAGCAGTGAAAACTTCAATTTTGAAAATTCGTAAACTTTTTTCTTCAAAATTTTACCAACTCCCACGTGATTGAGTGAGTGAGTAGAGTTTAACGCCCCACCCGACACAATATAGCATTTCGGACATGCACATTTTAAAGTTTCACGGAAATATTGCGGAAAAAACGTAAATTACATTTATGCTATGCGAACTGCACCTCTAAACGACAAAGGCGTAAATTATTTGTGAATTTACAATTACGGTGCGCCTGTCTACCTCCCAGCTTATACGGCCCCGATAATGGTCGACCTTTGCTGTCGACAAGTCGAACTTTTTGCGTAAATTTGGCGAATCCGGATGTCAGCCAAAAATTAATGTAATCCAGCCGAAATTCTGGAAATTTGGCCGAGTGTCCATACCCAATTAGCTATAAAACTTCCGACGCAAATATACTACTGTTTTCTATTATACTGTTCAGCTGGAAATACAAAGAAATACAACAGCAAAAAAACACTATTAAAATTTATATATCTACCTAAAAACGAAAAATGTATGCGTACACACCTAACTTTAAAATACAGAGTTCAATAAATGTCACTGATTCTACCTCAACTATATAATCTGGCAGTATTCATCACCTATTGATCATATAACATAATAGTAGTGATCAGAGCAGGCAATGGGTCACTTTTTTGGATGGGTCGCATGAGTCATGGGTCGAGGCATGGTAACCATGACCCAACTGCTGGACTACCCCGGCAGGGCAATAGTCAAACAAACACGATAAATATAGCCAGTGCTTGCACATATCACAGAATTTTTGTATCAATTTAGCCGTTAATCAATTTAGCTATAGTTTAGAGAGAAAAAAACGTCAAATGAAAACAAAACAATCTCACTGCACCAAACAGCCATTCTTCCGCTTTACGTTCGAGAGATATTTCCAGCATTCGTATTCGACACCAATATTCCTCGTCGTAACGTAAAACAGTCGCTAAGTTGAGCAGAAATCATACGACTGACAAGAGACAGACGCAAATGACGGACAGAACACGGGCGAAGGTGAACAGTCTAGTTTAGGTGCGCCACCTCAGATCTGTCGCTTATTCAGTAGAACTTGTTCTGCACTAGACTGTTACCTGGGCGATTTCTGAACGAACGTTACTGCAGCGTGGCTGACACGTACCAAGCAATAAATAAATTTCATTAACGCATACAGTAGCTAGCAGTCGTATAATGGCGCACATACTGACACTGACACGTACACTTCACTTCAGTCAGCAGCATAATCACTTACTATTAACGGTTTGAACTGTCTAAACAAATGTGGCACAAAGCAGTGAACATTACTACAACGGGAAGAAAAGTCCCAAAAACTTAAATCAATCTCAAGATCGGAAATCATTGAAAGGTAAAAGGTAAGGTTCACTTATACAGTGCTGCATTTGCTGCCTTCAGCGGCACTATCATCACAGACAGGGCCGACGTTTAGCCTAGGCCGCAGCAGCCCAAGCCCGCGCTCATGGACTTTGACTTGTATGGCCATACTGCTGGACTACCCCGGCAGGGCAATAGTCAAACAAACACGATAAATACAGCCAGTGCTTGCACATATCACAGAATGACATGCCACTCCAATAAAAACATTGTAAGCATAACCACTACCATATCGCACCACATGATTGCACGTAGCCCTAGTCTGCCATTATTAAGGGTCTCCATCTCCGTGATCCATGTACATACATGGATTACTACTCGTTTACAGAGCCCAAAGGGATGGAAGGCTGAGTCGGCCTAGTTGGTTGACCCACAGCCACAGTGGACAGTTTACCTAAAAAGTGGTCATTAAGCAACGTTAGAAATGTGGTTCAGTAGTGCAGAAACAACTGGTCGGAAGAACAAAGTCGTTAACGAAAAAGTCCTGAGGAAAAAAGATTCATACTGACAGATACTGAACGCCATGAAACAACGACAGAAGGGCATCACATCAAAAGAACCCAAACTGCAGTTTTTCATGACATGCCATTCCAATAAAAACATTGTAAGCATAACCACTACCATATCGCACGACATGATTGTTTACAGCGTTATTGTTCGGTATTTATTCAGGGTTGCGCCGGAGAGTAAAAAAAAATTCCTGATTTTCCCCGACTTTTCTAGACGAAACTGAAGGCAATGTGTCGAACAAGTGTACATTTCTTAATCCAAATTCTCCATGACCATCACGTATGCATAATGAATAAAAGTGCGAATAAAAATGCCGATAATTTACGTTGAACTGCCACAATCAAATTTCCCTGACTACACAAATTCCCTGACCTTACACTGAATGTGGGCCTTTTCTCTGACTTTTCCCTGACCTTAGCCGAATTCCCTGACATTTCCACAAATTCCAGAAAAATGGTAACCCCGTTTATTGTTTCAGCTGATGATCCCTGTCACAGATATGTCATCCAGGGACGTTCAAATTTTGTGGCAGCTTACAGTATTTTCAGCTATAATCTGCGAACACTAAACATATCATTTACTATCATTTTTAACAAGGGGAGTGCCTGGTGCCTCAAAAGTTACAAAAGACATGGGCCTATACAAAACGTTTGGAAATGCACCCTACTCTGGCCAGTCGTCATCAAGTGGGCGAGTGAGGTTTGACGTCCCACCCGACAACACACAACAGGATATTTTGGGGTCAAAAACATCATCAAGAAAAGAAAACATATCATCACAATTATTATTATTATTACTACTATTATTATTATTATTAAAAACATCACTCTAATTGAGCAGTGCATTTCCAACCACGGCCGGTAGAGGCAGAGGAGAAAGGTTTCTTTTTGGGGGGGACAGCATGGAAGATTGGTGGAAGACGACCCACAAGTCATTGTGGGCAGCAGTTTATGCGCATGGGTGCAGCAAAATTGAGCGGCCAAAAAATTGTTGAATGTGATCCGTATGTCTTCTCCATAACGATCACATAATCACGCGATTGCGGGTTCCTGCTGTGGTTGTCCGACACAATTTAAGGACTTTTCTTTCGAGATTTCAAGGCCCTTGATCCACAATCCGGGGAATCGGTCACTATGAAAGCGGTCAGATCTTCAACGACCAACAGTCAACATTTCACTTCAGTAACCAAACGCGGCTGCCAACAACTTCAATTCATTTCGCTTCCATTCGACTGGCTCTCGACCTAATTTCCAAACTTACTGAGGCCTTGTTCCCATTTTATAAAACAATTCAACAATTTTGTTTGAGAATTTTAAAATTCAAGGCCGACCTTAAATTCAAGGCCGGCGAAGGAACCCCGATGATTCGGTCAGTTTATGAACAATCCGCGGTCAAAACAAGCAGCGGTCAATCAACTCGCAGACTGGACGATCAGCACATATGTTAAGTCTCAAAGTGTTACACAAAAATCCAGATTAGATGACCACTCTAAACAGTAAAGAACGCAGCTGCTTCTCGAGCCACTTGGCCCATAGGGCGGCAATGATGTCCGATTCTATGGCCCTCAGTGAGGCACCAGCAAGACCATAGACACGGGGCCAGCGTGTGATACGGTGTGTCTGTTTACCGCCCACCCCCGCCTCCGAAATGACCTATGTTGTGTCGCGTGGAGCGTTAAACTCTTATTCACTCACTCACCCCACCTCCAACTTATGCTGGTACCAAATTATACTGCTCGGTAACATAGGCACATGTATGCGAGTGGCTTGCCCAGGGCCGAGCTCGACAGTACAGTAGATGCGACTGAACCTGTGATCTCCAATCGCAAGTCCACTACGCCGCCAAGCCGCACATATAACAGGACTACAAACCAATACAGTCCACAAACTAACCAGTCTGCGAATTGAATTGTCGGCAAATCGTCTGGTCCAGTTCGTCTCACTAAACCGACGTCTTTTTCCAGCAAATCTCGGCGGACTTTCCGTGCGACATCCGGTCCAGAAGCAGGGTTGGCAGAATTGTGCCAACATGCGGTTTAGACTGTCCGTGCAGAGACGGATTTTTGCCAGTTTTTTACCAATAATGACACCGATATTTTGCATTTCAACACTTGTTTTCACCATTCTGCCGAAAACTAGACTTCCGAAACACACTGAATCACGATCACTCCTGGGTCATTTTCCTAGAACAAACTGGGTTTCGGTTTCAGCCGTGTTTTAACCTCCCACGTCCGTCTAAACCATATTTCTGCCGGGCGATACCCACTCCGTCTGGAAGGCAAGAGATCGGCGCCTCAGAGACCAGGCCGACAGATCGTCGAGGGTCAAAGCCGACAGAGGCAGAACAGCAGCGGAATAAAAGCACCGACGGCGACCACAACTGGCAGCAGCATACTCCCCGGATCGTCGCTGGCGTATGGGTCCTGAACCTTCTGGTCGAACGCCGCGTGCCTTCGCGGCTTCTTCCATCTCTGGTCGTCGTCTTCCTGCTCTTCTTCTTCTTCGTCGCTGCGATCTTTCGTCATCGTTTCCGGACCACCATGAATCACAGGCAGCCGAGGCACATCTACAACCATTCCGCAAGAAAAACTCAACACGTCCAGAAAACGTGGTGTTCGGCATTGGTGTAAGTTACAGAGATGTCAACTTTTAAAAATCTAAATTCCTAATGATCGTACACGAAACTTTTAAAGTCCTCCACATCTGCATTTTCGTAGAACATTGTACGCTGCTAAATGCTGAATAATCAAGTTTAACAGGCATTTTATTATTGTATTAACTGTCCCAACCAAATAATCGTACTAGTCAATGTTCCAATTTTTTTTCAGTGTGCGCGGAAAAGTATAGTGTTTGAGCGGCACATTTTCATGCCTGAGCACCGGAATTTTTTCACAGATGTCACCCAAGACAGCAACGAAATCAGTCTCATCTTTCACTCGCCATAACGTATCTCGACCTACACATCCAGTCTCCACTCTCCGGACCAAAGTCCAGAGTCCAGCGGCTTCATTTCCATCAAATGTATACCATGCATGACATTAAAAATCACTGCACGGCAGTTGGAATAAGCTGTGCGGTGTTTTCTTGTCAAGTGCACGGCCGCGCAGCTTAGAGGGAACATTGGTACTAGTGCTTATATGTGATACATTCAGACAAAAACATAAAGAAAAGAAGATGAGTTACTGGCTGACCAAAATCACACTACTAACATGCAAGAGCTTGGTACTATGCAGTTTTCTTCAGTCCTCAAAAGTTAGAGCTAATGAAACAGTTCTATTAGTGTTGATCAATCACAAGCACTATGTGCTTACAGGGCAGCTGTAACCGTAATTGTAAATCATCGAAACAACAGTAACTGAAAAATGTGTTCTAAAATCGTATTCGTAAAAAGTTCCGAAATTCACGGACCAAAAAGATGTGCATGGCATTATAGTAAGCGAAACTTCTGACGACATTTTCGTTGAAATAATGTCCCCGACAGGTGCTACATCAGTACTGGAATATGATTATTTCTTTCTTCCATTAATCAGCAGCAGACTCGAGGCCCATGACCGTGAATATGTGAGGCAAAGGCATATAACACTAATAGCACCACAAGACGCATACCACTGTGGCGCTTTTTGCATACAGCCTATAGGCCACCGGCCAAGCCCGCGCCCACAGACTGACCAGCAATCTAACAGCAGTACGCAGCCCTGGTCTGCTGTTTAATGGTCTCCACGCTTGTAATCCATGTAATTACATGGAATACTACTTAATACCGACCCTAGAGGGATGGAAGGCTGAATTGGCCTGGTCGGTTGACCCATCGGACACTTCATCCACAAAGTGGTCACATGTCAACGATAGATCGGGCATAGATCATGGAAAGTCTGCCGGGCAGAGACTGGCGTCACTGGAAATGAGTCAGATTCACTGAACATGTCACACCAATGAGAACACTGGGGAAACAATAAACAGAGCATTAGCTATCTGCAGACTGTTTCCAATCCTCATCAAAAAAGACAATGGTCGATTTAACCTTAGTGACTAAATACAAAAAATATTGCATACTGCATAGATGAGAAATACGTGGTACAGCGAAATCATTAAACACGAAAAAATTCCAGGTCAAGAAAACTGAATTTTCGTTTTATTATATTTTTTATTTAGACAAAAAAGAAAGATACTATCTTGCTTTTATTTTCAGCGACATTGCCTCATTAGATCCCACTTCAAAGTAGAGAACGGACGATTATCGGATCGGTATCGTATCGGAACCGATACTGGGTGTATCGTATCGAATCGTATCGGCTACTGTTGTATCGGCCGATATTACGTGCATCACTGCAGGTTCATCA
>Ga0056115_1001917_pt1 | contig 10351 bp, 5 predicted proteins | sample WorMetOlspDAHAB1_FD_77007 | JGI IMG/M metagenome (GOLD analysis project Ga0056115, IMG submission 77007) | Marine gutless worms symbiont microbial communities from Max Planck institute for Marine Microbiology, Germany - Olavius sp. DAHAB.1 ... | reverse complement strand
AGTAGGCTAGGACACTGGGACATACCGTGGGCTCCACGCAGGTGGCTTTGCCCACACGCAGCGCCACCTCCCACAAGACAGGAAAAATCAGATAAACTAACATACAATAGGTAAAGGTAACGGTGCCACAGTCTATAGGACCACAGGCATGGGTGCTCAACTGCTCATCTCCCTGTCGTAAGTCTTCGAGCCACCTCCAAAAATGACCTATATTGTGTCGGTTGAGGAGTTAAACTCTACTAGTACCAAAATACTGCTTAATGACAGGCGCGCATGAACGGCTTGTGCAGGGCTGTACTCGACAGCGCAGTGGGTGAGACTCGAACCCGCCACCTCTAGATCACAAGTCCGACGTTTTACCACCAGGATGACTTAGCTACTCAGGTCCGGGAGGCGTAAATCACTTTGTACAAGGTATCAAGCCACACACTTGCAATAAATAACCAGAAACAGCAAACACCAAAGTGGCAAACACCACAAGGTCACCGTCTTACACAGCCAATCAACGACATACGCAATTTAGCCATAAAAAACCACTTCGAAAAAAAAACAGAAAATTAGACCCGCACAATAACAATGACCAGTTTCTTCGGTCGATTTTTTAATCAGCCAAGTTACCACAAATCTTTTACAATGGACTATTCGAAACACGACGCATTTTGGTGAAAAAAGAGAAACATTTAGATTTCTATTCTTATATTTATATATCTGAACAACTTAATCAAATACCTTCGTAATTCTGCTGCCGAAGCATGCTGGAGACATCAGTCGGCTGAGGCAGAGAACCCAACAATGCTTTCTACAATGTCAATTTTTATTCACGTCAAAGTTAATGTCAACGTGTAGATTTGTACAGTGCATCACCAGTGGACCTCCCTAGCTAATGCGTTCAGAAGTGTTTTTAGCAGGCGCCTGACAGCAGATTTGGTGGCATTCAGATTGCGGAGAGGAAGGCAGTTCCAAGCTGATGGACCAGCAATTGTGAAAGCCCGGTGACTGGACATGCCGAGTCGGTACCGTGGTATGTCACAGTAGATGTTGCTCACTAGAACTTCATACTTAAGCTATGCCAAAAAAATTCAAAAATCACTCTCTGCCAGTCATTACACAATAACAACCACAGTATGGTTAGATATTAGTTTTTTAAAATGTAGTGTGAAACTGTGTAATTTATTACAGTTTTAGATACTAATGCGCATAATTATTGTTATCATATTTATGTTGCATAAAAATTCAGTATTGAAAAACACAGAAGCTACGATTAGATGGGTGGATGATACTCTTTCCCATGTTCTACAGACTATGCCTCAGGACAAGCCCGTAATCACGGAACTTTAGCCTGCAGCCATACAGCCGTATGTAAGTAGTTTATTAATGGCACATCGGTACACAAGATGCCATTTCAGGTTGATATGCACTCTAACAGACAGTCAGAACACATGAAAAAAATACTGAGTGTAGGTCGATTAACATTATTCATTAGATGCAATGAGAAAACTGAGTTAATTAACGCTGCAAAAAAAATTTGTCGCACGCTTACTCTCGGGTCATGCTGCCACAGGTTCATCAGATGAAGCGCAACTTGTCGGCTTGCAGTCAACCCAGCCGCAGAGACAGCGTGTTGCTCATAGCGGGGAACTACCAGAGCACAAACAACAAACGTACAAGGAGCTTTCAAACACAACGATAATTATAACTAACATAACTGTGTGGTTCGGTGGCGTAGTGGTTAGGGTGTTTACTTGCGACTGGAGATCGCGGGTTCAATCCCGGCCGCTGCACTGTCGCGTGCCACCTTGGACAAAATGTTCACACACATTTGTTTCTCGTCACCAAGCAGTATACTTTCGTATCAGCATAAGCTAGGAGTAAACAAGCACACCGTGCAAAACACTGGCCATGGTCTTGCAGCTTCGTCTGGTGCCTGGCTGAGGGCGATACAAACGGAGATCATCACTGCCCCATGGGCCAACTGGCTTGAGGATTACTTTAATTTTTTTTATCTCACTTTAAACCAAAAACTCTGCAGATTTAAGTAATTAATTAATTAATTCTTCTATTTTTGCATGCGGTTTACCTTCCAAGCCACTGGACCACATCGTCATCTGTAGACTGAAGTCTGAACAAACAGGAGTCGACAACGTGAGATATCGTCTCAGTCTCTTTATGCAAGCTAACAACAGCACTGGCTGAAATCGCAGCTTTGGCAAAGGTGAGTCTAAAAGTGCCCGCACTACAGCTATGCCAGATGGGACAAAACGTGAACCTTTTCGGGGTTACCGATCTGCATACAAAAAAAATTCCCGACTTTTCTAGACAAAATTGCAGGCAATATGTCGAACAAATGCATATTTATTAATCCAAATTCTCCGTGAACATCACGTATGAAAAATGAATTACAGTACGAATAAAGTACAGGTAAGTTATATGATGATTTGAGAACAATCAAATTCCCCCGACTACAAATATTCCCCAACCTTTCCTGACTTTGGGCCTTTTTCCTGACTTTTTCCTCACCTTAGCTGAATTCCCTGACATTTCTAGGTTTCTAGAAATTCAAGAAGTGGTAACCATGCTTTTTTTCTGTGATTGGCTTCAGTATGGTAGTCAAAATTTGGTCACATCTGACAGCTTTAGTCCACACTTTGTCGCAACCTACTTGTCTTCTTGTAATTCAACCACATATTTTGCCTTCTAACCACAATAAAAATTTACCGGAAGTCAACATAAGCAGCAATCAATCAATTAACAGCATTAATAAATGAAATTAAAACCTTCTTGAACATTGGAAATTGCCACATTTTCAGGACGCCAGACAAGCTCTGCTTTTTCATCATCTTCCACAGTGCTCCAACGACTTCCTGTCAATGCAACAACACCAGAAACTGCTAAACTTCTGCTTTTAATACTTTGCGAATTTTACAGTGATTTCTTATTACTTTTTATTATTCTACCTTTAAATTTTATTCCTTCCCTTCCTCATTTATACGTTTTGTATTATTACGCGCCTCTGTCCGCACATTGTCAGAGGTGCTGTACCAGTTTGGGTTGACTGATATTAATGTTTTGTACTATCAACAAGCCAGACACCAAATTCACAACTAAGAACAATCACACAAAAAGCTAACGACAAACTTATGAAAATCAACAAGATTCGCCATAAATCGGGCCGCAGAATATATTTTGTCCATGTGATGAATATTGACCATGTGAAGAGATTGTACTGTGAAGAGGCGGCAGTGTCGCTTGGAACTGTGCACCAACGTTGATATGCCTACAATACCAAAGTAACATGACACCAACGGATCAACTGAAACTGAATTTTACATCCATGAAATATAAAATTTCTACCATTTAAATGCATTCCACGTGATGTCACATATTGCTGTACCAGAGTGAAACTCCAAAGATGTTCCCAGCTTATGCATTACGTTACCTTATGTTAACAAAAACTTCATAATGCTTGGTTTACTGATCCAGAATGACCATGTGTCACTTACATACCGCTATTGGAGACCTACAAGAGATACAAATTTATAAATAGAACAACCTTTTAAGCAGGACTGACGTTATATTTTGAAGAAAAAACCAACGTGAGCGTGGGAGCAGAGTTTAACACCCCACAGGACATAGGTCATTTCGGAAGATACATCCTCGGAGACTTGTACATCTCCAATTCAGTAGTGGACGACCAGTGACATAAATAACCCCCTCATCTCGCATTGCTTCGTTTACAATGGCCCTAAAAAGAAATGGCGCCAGCTCAACCTGCAGTAATGGGAAGGGAGCAAAAATCTCAAAGGGGGGCTCATTTAAGTTTGTTAGACCAGCATCAAAAGATGAATGGAAATGACTCAACTGTCCAAAGTAAAACAAAACATACATAAAAATACACACAAAAAACAAACGTGATGTTTACATTTTTGCAACGTAGTGTTTGCAAAGAATGAAAATGTAACTTACGGTTGAGTGTCACTTGGAGGAGGCATCTCTTCAGATGGATCAGGGTCTACACAGAGCAAAAAACACCATAAAATCAGCCTCGCCTAAAAATCGACCCAGCCTGCCCAGGGCCTAAAACCCAGTCAGGGTTAGGGTTAGTTTAGGCTTACCACTGGCCGGGTCTAGGCTCCAGGCCAGACCAGATTTTAGGCATAACCCAATTAGTCCAGCAATATGTGACATATGTGGCACACACAGCTAACTGTTGGGAGATGTTCAAACCTCAGCTTATGTCTTCCGTTTAAGGTACTATTCGAATAAAAGTCCACTCTCAATTATTGGACACTCGTTAATCCATCAAATTAGTTAATCCGCCAAAACCACATTGAATGAATTTGTCCCCATTATAAAACTACTCGTTAAACCGCCAACTGCCGTCTGCCAAAGCTTTCATTGCCAACCTCTTTAACTGTTACTTAACTGTGCCAAACCTACCTTTTACTGGCAAATTGGTTTTCACTACTCAATAAATGACACACAATGAACTCAGTTTAGTATAAGTTTTACAAGATAATACAGCCTGCAATGCTGTTGCTATGCTCAATACGTTCTGGCACTGTCTCCCACTAGCTCTATGGCGGGTGAGTGAGTAGAGTTTAACGCCCCACCCGACACAGGTAATTTCGGAGGCGGAAGACAAGCTGCATAGAGTTAAAACGCCTGCTGATGCTGAGAACACTTTCGTTTTGCCAGATTTGAGGCGCTAGGTGACCTTTTCTCTTATTACGCGCCAAAAAAAATTGTCTAACCGTAACAGTCTGCCACTACACGTGACATCAGCACCATCTCTACAGACTTTCCGAAGAAGAGGCCGAAGCCGTTCTTGTTCAGCCACAACTTCCCATCCTGACATATTGTTCTTGGCCGAGCTTAATGCCTTATTCGTTAACTCAGTGGTTAGGACGTCAGTCTGTAGCTGGCGGACTTTCCCTGATCTACGCCTGATCCATGGTCGACGTGTGACCACTTTGTGGGTAATGCGTCCGCTATGAGTCAAACAACTAGGCCAACTCAGCCTCCTACCCTCAGTTGGATGGGGAATGAGTAGAATATCAGTAGCTAGATGGATGAAACTGTTAGCAGCAGTGACGCCCTCTAGCGAATGCTTATACGAAGGAAAGGCAGATGTGGTGTATTTGCAGGTAACTCTGTGTGATCCACATCTGTTCGCTTAGTGGTCGAGGTACTGACTTTAGGCGCTATACAAGTCCACTTTCCTTCCTTTTCCTAAACTAATAAAGTGATATACAGGTGTAAGCATACTCACAAGAGAAGGCCAAAGATGGTCGAAACGACGACCACAGAGGCTGGTTCTGCACTCTTGCCGCAGCCCAGAACAGACCTGGAGCGCGTCGGGCCGGGCTCAACATCGGCGGAGGAGTATACGGAATAGGACCGCTGCCGTTCCAGACACGCGGCGATCTCAGCCAGCTTGGGTAGCCGTAGTGCTCAACCGACGTCGGTGCAAGAACCAGTGGGTCCGGGCGACGTTTCTTCTTCGGAAGCTCGGGCGGATGTTGATCCAAGGATGGCGCGGGTGCCACTTCCGCTTCGGCGCTCTGCCTCTTCCTTGGAAGATGGTCGATCCAACCGGTTTCAGACGACAACTCCGCCGCAAAGTTTCTCAGCCCCAAAACACTCGGTCTGACGTAACTTGGAGCACCCGTTTCGGACCGGTACTCGTCAGACCTCGTCAAAACCACCTCCGACCTTCGCTCGCCATTTTTGGCGTCAAATCCCGATGCTCTCTCCCAGCGAAATCTGTCACTGAAGCTTCTCCGGCTGCAGCTGCCAGTCACCACGTCATTGTGTCCAGCAGTTTCCGGACCGCTTCGCTCCACGCTGGCAGAAATTTCCACGTCGGCTGCAATCACCTGATCTCCGGCGTCGTTCGACATCGTCGAATCGGGCTCCGCTACCGTCGCCGGAGTTCGACTTCTCTCTTTCTGCACATTTTCCACGTCGCCTGGCTGTTTTTGACATTCACCAGTAACAACGGTTCCAGACTTCAACAGGGCTTCGTCTTTATCCGCCGCACAGCCCTACACGTCCAGCAAACAATTATATGGAATACAAACATGATACACATCATTGGACAGTAAAGTTAAGAAGAGAGCACAAGCATGACGTAGAAATTGGGAAAAAAACGAAAAAAGACCCTTCTAAAAAGCTACTAAAACAGACCAAAAAAGCGAACTTCTCCCAGACAGATTTTTAATATACCCATTATTGAGAGTATAAAAATGACTTTTCGCAGTCAACAGGCTGTTGTGTACTGTGTTAACTTTCTATATCAGTTCACGATCCTTTGGAACCATCCTCAGGTTGCCTGAACCCAACAACCACGGCTGTTTGGGCGAGGCTCACGACAGTGGCCAGTCTTGGAGAAATAAAGGATTTATCATAAAATAAAAGAAAATTCGGGGGGGAGGGGAGGACAGCAACGGACTTACGCAGTTGTGTCGATGGTCGGCACACGCGTTCAGCTTCGGATGCTGAAAGCAGCACTGTGGAGTACAGCTGTGAGCAATGCACGGCTGACCGACCGTCAGGTTCAAGGGACTCATGCACGGCGTGTGACAAGCCGGCAGGCGTCGAGCGTACGACAGGCAGGGCGACTGCGCGGGGCAGAGGGAATTCCCGGCGCAGTCCAGCTGCGGCGGAAACTGAAAGTAGCACGCCGCTGCGGTGGGAGTTCGCGGGTATTTCCGGGCGCGGTGGAGACAGGTGCTCTGGGGCGTGCACGGCTCGCGGACCCCGGTCGAGTCCTGCGGGGTGTCTGGTTCGCGCGGGGTGAACGCCTCACACGGGGTGTACGGAGTGTGCGCCATGCATGGAGTATGCGGCTGCGGATCGGGGAGGCAATCCGGCAGGTAGATTTTCGCCGAGCAGGCTCGCGCCTTTGGACCGAACGGGCACACGGCTGCCAGGTGGACTTCGCCGCAATTCGCTGCCGGATGACAAGGCGTCGTGCACTGACTTGCCGATGTTGAGCGTCCGAAAGGATATGCCCCCTCGACGCACTTCGGCGAGCCGGAACAGGCCGGGACGCCGGAGCAGCTCAGCTGGCAGAGGGCAGCCGCACAGGCGCGGGTCGGGGTCGGCAGCGCCCCGAGCCGATGTGCCACGCAGCACTTCGTGGTTGCGGCGGCATCACAGACCACAGTGGGAGGCACTTTCACCGGCGGATGGCACGACGGCGACCGATGGCAGGAGCTGACATCGGAGCAGTACTGGCACGCAGACAGAGTCGTCGTGCCGCAGCCTCCGTGGCAGCACAAAACGCCGTTGCCAACTCCCTTCTCGGACCGGACGCCATCTCTGGCCGGCTGGCCCGCATTACCACTGTTCTTCGGAGGTCGGCAGTCCTCGCCGTGAGCTTCAGAGCTCACAGTCGCATAGTTCACCACTCCGCACGACATTCCCGCAAACCTTCCGCCCTTCGCGATCTTTCCGCGTTCATCCGGAACGCCAGACTGACATCCAATGCCGACTCCATTTCCAGTTTCCGTTGTCGGTGACCCGCTCTCCACTTCTCCGACCTGCTCTCGGCACTTTCCTCCGAATCCGCTGTCAGCTGCCGTACCTCCCGCTGTATCGTCGCCGTGCTGAAAAGCCGATCCGAAGTGATTCTGTAGCCGCGGACTCTTCGGCAGCTCCGCCTCGACTCCGTCCGTCAGTGAGCCACCCTGCTTCAGAAGCAGACTTTTCGCCCGACGTCTGTACAGACTGCTTCCGGCGGCGCTAGTCGACTCAGAAACCGGCACAGAAGCCGGGGATATGACCCGCATGGACCGAACGTCACCCAATCCTGGCAAATCAGACGCGTTCGGCAAAAACCCCGTACAGCTGCCGGTAGCGTTTTCGCGACGAAAAGGCCTCTCGCTTCCATTGGGAATTGATGGCATAATGGCACAGCTCTCAACAACCTTAGCCATCCCAGATTCACAGCTCAATGACGATATTTTCCTACCCTTCTCGGCATCTCGAGTTCCGATCCAAGCCTGCTCCCTCAGCAGATCATGACTGCCACTCTGGCTGCGATTTTGGTTTTCCACATTGACGGTACTTGGTTCAGCTCCTCTTGGCCCGGCTGGCACATCATCAAAAGACTTTCCGTCTCTACTGCAGACTACTGTCATTAAGCCATCAGGTCTCTCTTCAACCAGTCTGATACCAGCAGGATGCAGCTTCGAGTTATCATTTCCAGTTTCACTGCCAACCGAGGGATACAGAGATTTTAGTTTTGCACGGTGCTCGTAGGTCCACGATCTTTCCAACGTCTGTCCTGTCGCATCCACCGGTGATCCGCAACGAAGCGCGCCTTCTCGGACTTCGTCATTCCGCCCGCCTTCTCGGTCCGCCACCGACGACGGCGCGATGTTGTGAACCAGCGACGCCATCTTCCACAGGTTGAACTGTTCCTGCTCGTGGCCCGGTCTGAAGCCGGCAGCATCCTTTCTCTGCTGCACCAAGTCTGCGTCGGGCTTCGGACCCCTGTCCTGGTTCGCCGATCTCTCCGCGACACTGCTGCGATCGGTGCCGGCGATTTTCGGCGGACACTCAAACTGGATGTGGCTGGCAGTGGGCATCACTCCCGGGACGCTTCGTATCGGAAACAGAGGTGGCCAGCAAACCGAACTCTCCCGGCTAGCCCCTTCACCCCTCCAGCCGACGTTTGCCATAACAGGTGCCCCGGGGGCCACCCACAGCCCGTACGGGCGAACCATGTCACCATGCATCTCCGACATCGTCGCCTGCGCTCTCGAACTCCGGACGTGGAACGACTCGCTCGCCATCGTTCGCTCCGGGGAATTTTCGCTGGACTTTCCCGCCATCATCTCGCTTCCGCCGTCAAAATCACCCAGCGGCGGGCAATATTCAGTTGCGGGAGACACGTTTCCGTTGCCCGGGTGCGTCTCGTCTTCATTCATGACAAACTCGCCAGGATCCTAAACAAACATGCAACGGATAGTTAACAATAACGATATTAATAACAACAATAACGAAGAACTAAACCTCTAGTCACTTCCCCTTTTACCAACTGGGTTCTGTATTGCCGAAGAGAAAAAGACAATAATATACGGCAACAAATAACAACAATAATTATAAAAAATAATTGTAAATCTTTACAGTGTGCATTTACTTCTCAAGCAACAGCCATTGGGATCTTATTACTGAAAGCAAACAATTGACAACAATATCAAAATCTCGCTAAAACTAAGATCTCTTACTAATATTGTGACTGTAGTGTATACTGGAAACATCGGTAATGTTGAATTACGTCGGCCATTTACCGTTGCTTGTCTGTTAAACATCAACAGTTTTGTCATGTTAGTTACACCACAGCAGCAGTTATAAAACCGAGAACAGGACCTGTCCATAAGGATCACTGCTTTAAAATTGTCAACAATGCAAAATTTAAAAATCTGTAATTGATTCAAATTCAGAGACTTTTCAAGGACTTTCAAGCACCTTTTCTGTTTTCAAGCACTTTCAAGGGCCTTGAATTTTTCATTCAAAATTCAAGGTTTTTCAAGGATTTCTCAAGCAAGCTATGAACCCCGTCAGGTAGGAACCGACATTGAAAAGCACTCACTTTGCGTATATATCCGCCATGGAGTCTCATGTGGCCATTCAGCGCGGCAATGTTCTTGAAGCCGCGATCGCACACGTGACATTTCACGGGCTTTGGCTCACTGCAACACCATCAAAATAATCGTACAATTAAACCGCGATGTCACCATCTCAAACAGCGAAAGGACACCGACGTTTCACGTGCACCGAATTGTGAAAATTTATTTTAGTATCTTCATATGAACAGAGTGGCCGAGCCACGAACTGAGATGCCTATAGACTTTTCTGTTACAAAACTAAATGAATATAAGTCTAAAAATGACATATGAAATAAAAAGGAAGCCTGAATTATTTATTCAAAATACAGCTGAAACAACATTGAAATGAGGCAAATTTTAGTGACCTTTGTTAACATGCACCCAAAACTAGGAAATGGCTGCAAATAACAGTACACATGACTATATGGTTGGCGGTGTGGCTGAGAACATCGGTTTTTGGCTGGAAGACTTTCCCTGGCCTAAGTCTGATCTATGGATGAGTGCACGTGACCACTGTATGGGTAAATTGTCCGCTATGGGTTAACCAACCAGGCCAACTCAGCCTTCCATCCCTTTGGGGTCGGTAAATGAGTAGTTGGCCATTAAACGACAGACTTGGGCTGTGTGTGGCTGTTTGACCTCAAGGTCAAAGTCCCGTGTGCCCACAGCCTATAGGCTGCACGCCTGCTCTGTCTGTGATGTCGTCAGCTCCGTTCAGCGTCAACCTTCGATCT
>Ga0056115_1001916_pt1 | contig 10351 bp, 5 predicted proteins | sample WorMetOlspDAHAB1_FD_77007 | JGI IMG/M metagenome (GOLD analysis project Ga0056115, IMG submission 77007) | Marine gutless worms symbiont microbial communities from Max Planck institute for Marine Microbiology, Germany - Olavius sp. DAHAB.1 ... | reverse complement strand
ATTGGCAGGCTTTAATACGATTTAATACAATATTTTGATAATTTAATTGGCAGTGGCTTACTTTTTTGGGCCACCCTGTATGTTAAAAAGTTCACTTTTTAAAACTCACGTTAGTCGCGTAACAACATTTTTGAGTACAAAACCAAAATTGAATGAACAGGCCTAGTACGTATCTGCTCAAAAAAGTGCGTCTTTATTTATTAAATAATTATAACGTACTTCCGAAAATTTAACGGTAATGAAATTTGTTCACTCTGTCTGTGTTTCTCATGTTACTGTAGTTATCGTATCTTTTTATTATATGTATTAACCTTTTATTACGTGTATTTAGGCCCATAATCGACATCAGCTATTAATAAAGAAATCTGACGATGACGGCGAAGGAAACACGGAGATAGAACACAGTAGCCTAATCGTGATGTTGCCAATAACGCGACAAAGGTCGTCCAACAAGTGGAGAAAATTATCCTGATAATGTAATACACAAAATTTAACGAATATTGCAACAGTAACATATTTAACAGAATTATACATATACATCTGTGACTCACAAAAAAGAAACTGTACAATATAAATTATCGTAAATTTCTGAGCACACCAGTCACGGACAGATAGTGCAGTAATGCAGTACAGTGATCACGCCGCAAATTTTCGGTCGCACCAGCTCTCGGCGTGAACTCGAAGAACATATGCCGTTTACAATGAAAACTGTTTCATGTTTCTCAGTTCCACGCATGCACATTTGTTCGACATGGCTTTAACAAACACGACGCCTTCAGTTCTGCATTGCTGCAAAATGGACAGGTATGCCCATATAATGGGGCCAAATGTTTTATGCAAACCCGTATACATTGACCACGACATCAACAATATCGCCTGTTGGCAGATAATCTTACCGGAGGCATCGTCAGGTCAAAAAAATGTATGGTGGACAGCTGGACACACATGGAAAGCACGAAGTGCGAGCCTATAACAGGGGTCTGCATGGGCGGAGCCCGCGGCGGGCTGAGCGGGGTCCAGGAGCAGAGCTCCTTTACAGGGGACGAAGCCCCCCCCCCCTTCCTGAACTCATGAAGCTAAAAATGTTTAAGCAGAACGGAAGCAGCAAATTCTCCACATTTTCAAACTGGAAAGTCAAGCTCCAAACGTGATAAATCACTTACCCTCGCCCCGTAAAAACTCGTAGGATTGCATCAATCTCAGAAACAACTTTGCCAAAAGTGAGGTAGACATATCCAGCCAAATCTACCCCATGGCGACGTCCCTGGTTCTGACATGCATGTAAATAGATGCGTCTTCGAGCATGCGGGAAACATATGAGGCGGCAGCGGGGTGACGCAGCAGCCTAAAGCAAATTTTCAGGCGGTCGGTGACAATTACAACCTAGAGTCGCACAAACAATTAGGTGCCGATAACAACTTACCAACCAGATACTAAATCTAATCCTAACCCTAATCCTACTACTAAACCGCATACAATAGTGAACATTCAACTATTATAGTCACAACATGTCCTACGTATCCAGATATATTCGTGCGAGACATGTCGTTGCACCGTCTGAGCGACTTTGGGTTGTAATAGTCACACAGCCATTTTCAGTAGAGGCCGTGACACAGTTGCTCATTTCTAAAACTTGACAGTATAGAACTATTAAACGCCCAACTTCTGATCTTTTTATAGCCTAATCTGCTATCGTAGTTTCACTGAAAATATATCCTACCTGTATTATACAGAGTAAAACCAAAAAGTAAGCCACTTTCCAAAGTATCGTAAAGTCTTTGTTAAAACCCGTTGCTGATGCTAGATTTTCATAAAATTTGAGTAAAATAAACACTGAAATATTTTAATTTTTTAAATAAATATTTTAAGCGTAACCTAATTTGTGACGTCATAAATTGATGTGTTTAAAGCCGGGATATAGGTAAAATGAAATCGCGATTGAAAACCTGAAAAAAACATGGAAATCAAAGAAAATTTGTTAGATGAATTAAATTCGAAGTTCCATCTAAAACATGGTTATTCATAGGCTTTGATGTCAGAGGAAGCGCTGACAACATATAGGCTAGTCTGGCTAGTTGCATATCGCAACTATGTTTTCATTCATTCACTGAATTTCATTCAGTTCACGCAGCTCACGAACAGTAACTGTATGACGTCGCAAATTAGGTCGCGCATTGAATATTTAATACCAAGCATTGGAATGCTTGATGAACCCTTTAAGTTGACGAAAATTATAATACAATTCAATACTGTTCACCTATAGTGGCTTACTTTTTGGGCCACCATGCATGCATAGAATAGGCCTACTACGGTTACCGGAAAAGCCTGTAGCTTTATAAATACGCTTCGTTTGTAAGATATTACTTTAGTGTCAAACTCCATCTAAGTCCGTCCGTCCGTCCGTTCGTTCGTCCGTCCGTTTGTGTCTTGACACGGTCGACGAGTCGCAGTGACGTCGACACGGCGTGACGGCGGCGATCGCGGTGGACGTTGTTGCCGTGCGTATTTGTCCGTCCGTCAGTCCGTCTCTTAGATGGAGTTTGACATTTAACGAGCTTGAAAAACGTTTTGTTCCTCGGGTGCTTGTCCGTAGGCACACGAGTGATTACGCTGCATTGGACAATCCTTAGACTGTTCCAGTACTCGTAATGTTTTGAATACATTTCGAACATCACAAATGGCTCTTTTCGGCGACACCAACCACACACTGTACAGTATAGCCCGAATTCCACTTGTTGCGTCACGTCACAACAGGACACGCACGACGTATATCGTGGGTGCTCGTTCCAACATGGCTGACGACGAAGCAGCTGCACTGCCCGCGTCTTTCGTGCTCTGGACTTGCATCAGTCTCAGGAACAACTTCTGGAAAAAGTTAGGTAGATATGTCCACCCCAGTCCACGCTATGGCGACGCCCCTGAACGCGTGTCGTGCGAGTCGCACTCGTCGTGACGAGCGCGTCGCGCCGTGCTGTCCGACAAGCGCGTCACGGCACACCACGACTTTTTCCTGTGCCAAAATGTGCTAGATAGCGTGCTGTGTCGTGTCGTGATGTGACGCAACAATTGGAATGGCTTCCCGGTCGGTTTTTTTGGCGGTATATAACTTGTATGGCGTTGACAGGAGCGGCGACGTGGCATCTGCATGACTAGACAAAAGTTGAGAGCGACGCGTAGAATTCCTGAAGTCGAACATACATCTGCGTAAAACGCGGTCGCTCTTCGACGATCGGACTCCAACAGCAGCACATCAGAGCATACCTGCACCACCACCACAACACACACACACACACACACACACACAGTTATTTTCAGATTTTACAACTTTCAAGCAGGCGCGCGGGAACCATTTTTCAACTGGGGGGAGGGGGGTCAAGGTCAAAAATCAGGTTTATCATGCAACATGATACGTTGATTTTCACCCAGTACGTGGCTGAGCTAACGACAGGTCATATTATAGTTGTTACGCTGTATGTGAATATAGGCACGTGGTCTTTAAAGTATTTGAGTTAGACAGACGATCATTACCATTACTTTGACAGCTGTCCGACATAAGCGCCATATGCAATTTCTGACATCAGCTTCAAATTTTATGGGGGGAGTCAGCTGACCCCTGACCCTGCCTTCCCGAGCCATTGCTTTCTAGGTCGCACAGGACAATACAGAACCGCACCGAATACGAAACTCAGAAGCTTGACAGTTGTCAGATAAACAGATAAACGAAAAAAAGGAATCAACAACCGAAATTAAGGAACTTTACTTAATAAAAAAGTAACGTTTTACGATATGCTTGCGCACGGAGTTCAGACACAAATGTGCCTTTACATGATTCCGAAAGGAATGCTGTACGAACTTAAAAATTTGCGAATGGAGATCGCAGCCAGGAATTTGCGACAGGAATTCTACGCGTAAGTCGTTTTTTATTCAGGCCATTTCAGGCCGCCGATTTTTTTACGTAAAGCCTAAATAACTCAGAAATCAGGTACAAAAAATTACGTTTTTTCTTTGACAGGGGTGCGTAGGCACCCTACGCAACGTGCATGTCTACGCCACTGGAAGACATTGAATAACAGGCAACAGAAGTTAATCTATAACGCATATCGCATTTTTAATAAAAATTAGTTATCAGTGATTTGTGTCAAATTAGTAAAAAAAATGAATGTAAAACCATTAAAACTACTCAGTTACGAGGCGAAGTTCATAGCCCATGGAATGAACTCCATGATTTATATTAAGGCGGCGACACTATGAGTTAGTGGGGCAGCAGCAATCTGTGAACTCGATCGTCTTCACCTGCAGGCCTTTCACTTCCCCGCCCTCCACGCGTTCTGTGGGAGCTTCATAATGCAATTGATTGCAATAAAAATTTATGCCAGTTTCCTGTAGGTTGTTTTAAGGTGGCTCTATGCCCATACGGCAAATTAACTAGACGGAAACACTGCTGCTGCCTGCACACTGTAATTTGCTAGATTGCCACTTTGGGCAGCATTTGTACACAGGATGCTGTCGCAACGTTGAAATAGAAGGCAGAAATAGCTGACTCTGGTTATATGGCGTCGCCGCCTGTGATGGAACGACTTTCAAAATTGAAATTTCCGTTTGTCCATCTCTATATACAGCTCAGAAATGTCTTTGAAACATTTAGAATGCCTCGCAGTGACGCGCGGTTTCTCGGCGATCGCACGGCGGGCCTCTTGCGCAAGAAAGCCGAGTGCGCTTACAGTTGCGAAGGACAGTTGGCGGGCTGCGAGAGTCGGTTTCCTTTGGAGATGAAGTCGATCACTGAGCTGGGTTCCGCCAGGTCACAGTATGGACGGTCAGCGAATGTAAACAGCTCCCAAAGAGTCACCGCGAACGACCACTATACAACAAAATCAACATTTCCCCACTTACGAAAGCTAATATTAGAAATGATAAAATCACCGGAAAGAGCATAAAGTATACAGTACAAACAAATCAAATCATCAAATCAAATCAAACTTATCTGCTCAAATTTACATAATGACAATTATACCTTGAGCAAGACAGCAAGGCTCAACAAGCACTGACAACTGCCTTAATAACACAATTATTAAAAAAAACATCAAAACAACCAACTCTTTAAAAAACCTGAAAAAACTAATAAAAAAAAATAAAAATAAGTGAAAGGTATGCTAACACAATGTTAACACGAATAAAATGCAGATATGAATACAAACGTTAAAGTTTAAACAACATTAGAATAGCACTGTACTGCTGTTGGTGTGTTGTTAGTACCAGCAGGCCCTAACAGAGCGAACAATTCAACGTTACCATGTCGCTGGCAGACGACAAGCGACTATCGACCAGCGACTCTAGCGCCATCCAGCGGGTCGGCCGCGACTCGCCGTCGCCGCCATGTTGGCCGCCATCTTGGTCGTAGTCGGCCGGAAATAGATCACGTGACAGTGCGGCGTCGGTCACTCGCACACGCATCTGACTGTCGACACTAAAGGCCGGACAACATCGTAAGTAAGTAAGTAAGTAAAAAAGTAAGTAAGTGAGTTTATTGAAACACACTTGTAGCATAAGCTAAATCGATGAATGAAATATTATAAAATCGGAAACAGTCTTTATAAATAACACATAGGCTATACGCACAACGCAATATAAACAGGAGACTGAAGGGTAAGGACGTGTGGCATTATGCCCCTATCAAACAGCAACCAGAAAAACTCTGAAACTCCAATCCACCCAGAAACATACTAACGTACCAGCAACAGCATGGATGTCAGCGGAGAGTTAGAGCATTTCTAATAACAGGAGAACACATCACGTGGCGCCGCGATCTATAGTTAAATAAAAAAAATAAAAAAATGTTTTCAGCGAGCGGTGGTTAAACTGTCCGTGTAGCTGAGATTGTCTGCTGGCAGAGCCGACGGAAGGCTGTTCTACAATGTGTATACGTGCACCAGCCGCAACGTATGACAAAAACCGCAGACTGGCCATTAGCATAAACTGTTACAATTAACGCTGTCTGGTCTTGAGTTTTGCATATCACATATTTCTCATTCTAGACAGATGGATCAAAGACGACTACAGTAAATGAGTAGAGCGTCACTCTCGATATACGAAAGGTCGACATACGATAGGATATTTCGGGGACGACGAAGCTGACTGAAAAAATAAACAACGAAAAATCAACAAATCACGAACCATCCTCCATACAAGTCAAAGCGCGGGAAAATAATTATATTTGCATTGGATAAATAAAGAAGTCACTAATTATCACTTACGACAATACTTGTGTAAAACATTTAGCATCACTTTTGTGCTAAACATATCTTGCTCCTTCCGACATGCTTTACATCATTTTAGAATCAGTTTCCTACATCACAAATTCCTCATCCAAATGATTCATCCCTCTCTCGGCGATTTTCATTTGAACATGCCGGTTTAACTTGCTACACACTGCTATCACCTTCGATCACTTTTTCACTGTCTCACTCTAAGCTCAGAAAATCTTATCCTCCACCTTAGTCTACTTCTTCTGTCTGACTGATCTCATGGCTGTAGACCGTTTACCGGATTTATTTGCTCATCGCTTTTTTACGTTTTAGTTCTATTTCTTTCTGTTTTAGTTATTCTTGCGTGCGGCAGACTAAGTTGACAGCCCTTTGGTAAACTTTTGGGCGCACGAAAAAATAGTGCTCGATTGATTGATTGATTGATAACGTGAAAACTCGTACACGCAGTTTCTGGTTGCGACGTCGCGATGAAGGACGCGTCGTCGGTGGAGGTAGTGTAGACCAGCGGTGATCTGCAGAGCCATGTAGAGCAAGTGCTGAACACCAAGCGCCGTCTACAGACATCGACAACGTCAACACTTCGCTCAGGTCGACTTTTGGTCCGTGGCTGAACTAAACCATACAATGTAATGAACGTTTTTATACTTAAAAAATGTTGTCACAAGCAAAGTATGAATATCTAAAAATCCGGCGAAAAACAGCCTGACAGGATGCCTCAGCAATGATTTTTATTTAGCGGACTTTCCTTTTAAGAGGTTTTTTCGTTTTAACGGTGGACATTAAGAAACGGGTTACAGTTTGACAAGCTGCATGTCCCAGTGGCCGAAGATAATAATTAGACTGATCGCAAAGATTTGGAAACGTTTTTCTCAAGCGTATTAACGTTTTTTTTAATTTTTAGCTCATTGCTTATTAAATCTATGAACTGAAACGGTCACTAAAGAGTACTGACATCTCAGCAATTTTAAACTTAGCCTATACGTTGAACCCTTGTTAACATTTATACCCGTGTTGTGTTTTTATTTGTGTCGTTTCATTTGGACTACAACTATAAGTGCAGATACTACCTTGTCGATCGCTGTCATCTCTTGCTCACTAGCGCCGCATGTAGCCACAGCCTGCCGTTTCGTGGTTTCCACATTCGTACTCCATGTACAGCCGTATTACCCACCCCGGTATCTGTGTGAACAACGGCAGTGTGACAATTACAACCTAAAGTCGCACAGACAGTGCAACAATATGTCTCGTATGAATTTATCTGGCTTCGCAGGACATGTGACTATATGTTAGTTGAGTGTCCACTATTGAGTGCTGGGTTAGGATTAGATTTAGTGTGTGGTTGGTAAGTTGTTAGGCACACGTATTTGTGTGACTTTAGATTCTCATTGTCACGGACCGGCGTGAACATGTGATACTGACGTCGGCGCCGCGACAGCGCTGTAAGAACAGTTTGAGATTGTGGCAGTCGGTGGAGTCGACGGCGTAGAGCATCATCGTGGACTGCGTCATCGGCTGCAGCTGATGCTGCGCTGATGACGCACACGTGGCGACCAGTGCAGCGACGTTGGCATGAGCCATGTCGCGCGTCGCGCACGCCTCGCGACCCATCGACGTAATTTCGTCACTTCGCGCCGACTCTGTCACAGCGTACACCAATGCATGTATACCGATGCAAAATTAAACAAATAAAAATCAACAAATACCGCTGATGAATTATTTGACACTTCAGTATGTGAACGACAATTGTTCTGGAAAGATATTTAACACGAAATGCGGTGCGCAAATGTGAGGTCGTGTTCGGGGTGTTGCCAGTGCGATACGTTGAGGAAGAAAAACTTTTCCGGTAAAATGCGGCCTCGCTGATAGCCTGCCATGCCAAATGTGGAAATAATGAGATACGACTTATCGTATTATGGTTTAGTTAAGTTTAGTTTAACTTTTTCGTGTGTAATTAATTCATTTCTACTACCGGTCTCTGGTGACTAAAATGGTGTGTATAATTGGAATAGAACAACGGATAGATCAACAGCTGCTGCACAGAAACGCTAACGAACGAACGCACCGGAAACAGTTTTGATGAGTACAGGCTGACTGGCAGTTGCTAATGACATCGACCCGACGTACAGACGACTGTACGAACCTTACAACACGAAGCACACAGCAGTCATTTAAGCAGTCATTTGCAAAATCACAACAGTATTAGTTGTCACTAAAACAGGTACAGCATGGTCAAAAAGAGGTAAACGTTTTACGATATGCTTGCGCACGGAGTTCAGACACAAATGTGCCTTTATATAATTCCGAAAGGAAAGCTGTACGCACTTAAAAATTTGCGAATGGAGACAGCAGTGGTGTAGCCAGGAATTTGGGAATATATTGAGAAAAAGCCAATAAAAGAACATTGTGTGACCGTCTTAGCAGCCAGTTTTTTTCTTGGTTTCATTTCTTTAAATTTTGTTAAGTTTTATTTTCTCGTAAGGTCGTTCTTTGTGATTCAGACCATTTCAGGGCGCCGAGTTTTCAAGTACAGGCCTAAATAACTCATAAATCAGGTATAAAAAAATTCTGCATTTTCCTGACAGGAGTGCGTACGCACCATACGCACACTGTATGTCTATACCACTGGGAGACAGCGAATATCATGCAACCAAACAAAAGTTAATCGATAAAACAATTCGTGACTAGTAAGCGCGTTTGTAGAGCATCCTTATAATAAAGTCACGTTCTGAATGCTGTCGACTTTTAGTCATCAACGAGAAAATGACTTTGAAAAGCCACGACACAGAGCGCAAAAATGGTAAAATTAAATCGCCAGCAAGCGCAATGAGATTTCGAAATAATGTGTCAGTGTTAGTGATAGGGTTAGGTTAGGGCCAGAGTTAGACGGTTAGATTTAGTATTCAAGTAGTGTAGTCTTTGCAGGCAATGCCATTGATCTTCTGCTGACGGATGACCAGGACGACAATTCATCATTATTTGCAGATCTCCTACGGGTGGCGATTAAACTTTACCCGCGCAAAAAAGCACGTCAGCGCAGATTATTTGGGCGTTAATCACAGTTTGAGTGAAATTCGTCGCTGACCTTCGATCAGGAGATGATCAAAACTGACATGTCGCCGATCGATGCACAGCTCACGCAGACTGGCGTCCACTTCGCCCGGCTTGAGATCCGTACACGACAGGTACAGCAGCATACGACTAGCGGAACCCGCACCTGCGCAATAAGTATGTAAACAAATGACCGGTATTTCACAGTCGACGACACATCACGCACTGGCGTTACGACACACGAAAATATCGTGTGCGACGACATCGCTGATACGTCATCGTCATACAGTACAGACATGAACTCACAAGGTAGGTCCGAATAACAGACAACATACTTTTCGAAATTAGCAAGTGACACTCAATCAGTGGTGGGTTCAAAGGGAGAACGGTGGGGGCGCCCCCCCCTCCTATTGGCTTCAAAATGGTTTCGTATAAGTCGCTTTTCTCGCGTAAATCGCGCATAGCATTATGTGTATATGCGATAAATGACGACGGGACTAATGCATTGTCTTCCGCACACCCCCCCTCTTTTTCAAAATTTATGGATCCGCCACTGCACTCAATAGTTAGTTAGTTAGTTAGTAAGATCATTCCTATGGCGCATATGAAAACAAAGAGTCACCCAGCGCCGCGGTCTAAGTAAATAAAAGGTATTCAGCAGGCGTTTGAACTCTCTGTAGCTGAGACAATGTGCTCGTAGAGCCGATGGCAGACTGTTCCACGGACGTGCGCCAGCAGCAGCAAAACTTCTGTCAATGATGCGATAAAACCCGGAAATACTTCTCAAACTGCTGATGTTATATTCAAACTGCTTAATACAAAGCAACGCTAACAAAACAAGCAAAACCAGGCGACTTTTGTTTCCACAGAATTTGATGCAACGACTTCGTTTTTACGTAAACGATTACAAGCAGGCATCGCTAAAACGGGTTTTTTGCGATAATGCAGCAAAACTACTCATAATAAGTAATAATCAATCAATCAATCAATCAATCAATCAATCAATCAATCAACTATTTTATAGTGCGCCTAAAAGT
>Ga0056115_1001915_pt1 | contig 10354 bp, 7 predicted proteins | sample WorMetOlspDAHAB1_FD_77007 | JGI IMG/M metagenome (GOLD analysis project Ga0056115, IMG submission 77007) | Marine gutless worms symbiont microbial communities from Max Planck institute for Marine Microbiology, Germany - Olavius sp. DAHAB.1 ... | reverse complement strand
ACCGAAAATGCCAAAAGTGTTTAGCCGGTAACGCGGCACTGTGAAAGACGAAGGTGATAAAACAGCAAGAGGAAAGAAGAATAAAGCAAATGTTACATAATTTGATGCACATAGATACATGATGATGTACTCAAACATGCAACAGAGGAGGATGAAAAAAGAACTTGAATTTGAGACATTTGTTGTGCGCAGAAGACAGTGGTTGAAACACTGGTTTTATTTCGTGTAGCAGCCAAAGGTTGGATTAGTGGTTGTTAATAATCGATTGTTGTGCGTGTGTATATGTACCAGGACTTTGACATTGGTGAGACGTATGAGAAGAAAGTGGTCCTGATGAACAGTACCCACACAATGACGTATTGCAAGCTGGTTGGAATGTCCGATGAGCTCAAAGATTTCATTTCTCTCGTGTGAGTTTCGATTCGTTCGTTCGCCATCTTTATTGTTACGGTATGCAGCTGTGTATAGAAAATGCATCATACATGATGTAGTTAATACATGTCTTCAGCTGCTGATAGCTGGATTTGGTTACTGCCATCGTTGTTATCTATTATTGTTATTATCATAATCAACAACTTCGTTATTGTTTCAGCTGACGGAGTACAATGCAAGTTAGGCCTAATACATGTGTTCAAGCAGTTGTCTGGTAATAAATTTCTTAGAATAGGCCTTAACATTGAGAACACAGTCATACCGGCGGAGTCTGAGTTTGTACGAGTAGATTATCAGTTAGTGACTTTCGTTCTACCGTTTGTGTATGTCACCAGTTGTGGAGTAGTTGTCACAAACATACAGAATGCAGTCGATTTGTGGCCTGAACCAGGAAAGCAACTACGCTGACATAGTCTTTCGTTGTTTGCCAAACAGAACAAAGTCGTAAACATAGAAATTATATAACACTTACTCATCTTTTAGGTATTAAGGATAAAATGTGTAATAAAATGGCATGAATTCTCATCTGTTAACATGTCTTTGTTGGAATCATTCCGCCTCTGAAATGACCTGTATTGTGTCGGGTGGGGCGTTACACTCTACTCACTGACTCTGTGAGTACACGGGTATGATTGACCTGTTAAAACAATGTTGCTGGATTGCTGGCAAAAACATTGATAGCAAACCTATTGAATCCGCAAATACAGCTTTAAATTTTTGGCTCTAACCTAGTTTTCTTGTCGTCATCTTACATCTTTACCTGTAGGATCTTCGCCATCCAGCTGTGTTCTGTGCTTGAATCATATTATTTTGTCGCACTGTGTTTGAAAAACAGTTGAACTTGAATGTTCCCATTGTCTGTAGGTTCAACCCTCCTGGTCAGTTGTCCGCAGGCTTAACATGTAATCTTCGCGTCACGTTTAAACCCATGGTTAGTTGAAACCAAGATTTCGTGCAGTCTTTAAAATTACGAGAAGTTAAAATGTTATAACAGTGTTTTTTGTACCACTTCATATACAGCTTTCGAATGATGGTCTGGGCGAATTACGTGCAGTGGGCTAGTGTGTGATATGTGGAAGTCGTATGTGGACTTATGTATATTGGTGTTTAATTTGCTTTTTTGTGCTTTTGTGTACGTGTTTGCTACTGTTTTAACTTTGAGACTTTATAGTTTTAGTGTTTCTGATGTGCTATGCTGCTTTTGCATATTCAGTTAAATAAATATGATATGATATATTTATTTAAATCAATAGATGCTGCATTGTTGTAACTGAATGAGTCTGCTTGCTAAGTTGTGAAACAGTTTGCAGTTTGCTGGTTTAAGTTGTACTCGTTAAATTCGTGTTTGTGTCAGGTGTGTTACTTGCTAACTATCTTGGTTTTTAACTGCCTTTGGCCATGTGTCATGTATTGCTATAGATCGATCAAGACATTGAGGGTACAATCGATTTCCTGGCTCAGACTGGCCCATTCAGCCTGCCGGTTCGGTGCCTCAAGAAGAGATGTCTGGTATTGAACAACCTTTATTCACCACAGAACGGTTGAAGTGCATAATAAATACAATACAATAGCAGTACAAGAAACAAAACAAACATTCTCTGTAAATAGCCGGGGTTTCTCTCATTTTTTGCATGGAGCCCATCCCTTTTCAGCCAACAAAGGTTAGACCATGTTAAAATCTCAGTCGCCTTTGATTGACTGTGCCCGTATTGTAGTAGTTCTGGTAACAAGGCCTACTGTTACACAGAACTTGCTATTACTTCTCTGTCGGTGGCTGAGACCGTCAACAGTACTTATGACATCTATCCACTTGGGGCGGCCAGGCTGAGTTGACATTGGTGACTGGTTAAATACTGAGATGATAACCCACAAAAAGGAAAATGGACTTGTTATCCAAGTTGCACTGCTTGTCCAACCTGAGGTTAGACGCCAATATAGCCACTTCGAAATTTATTCTACTGGAAAGGTAAGGTTCATTTACATAGCGCCGCAATTGCGTCATATGGCACTATCGCGGCGCTGTGGTCACAGACAGAGCCGGCGTACAGTCTAGGTTGCAGCTTTAGTCCTTGGTAACGGACTTTGGCCTGTAGCCGTACAGCCATACGTAGCTGTTGTCTGCCGTTTTTAATGATCTCCACCTCCGTAATCCATGTAATTACTGCTCATTTACCGACCCCAGAGGGATGGAAGGCTAAGTTGACCTAGTTGGCTGACCCATACTGGCTAGTTTACCCACAAAGTGGTCAGCTATCAACCATAGATCGGGCGCAGGACAGGGAAAGTCCGCCGGCCAAAAACCGACGTCTCATCTACTGTGCTCCGCTGCCGCCAAATTACGAATCGGAATGAATGTATTTTCTAATAAAGAACTGAAATCAATGTTTGTAGCTGAGCGTTGACGCTGACGTCGTCGACTTTGGCACGGCTATCGTTGAAGAGACACTGACGCGAACCATTGTGCTAACGAACGATGGAGCTCGTGGGGCGCAGTTTAACTTCGATATAGTTCTCGGTCTGTCGTCTTCACATGTTGATTGTCATGTTCCATCGGAGAATCAGTTATTGGTGAAGTGGTAAAGTGGACGCTTTTTTCGGTGCACATCTTGCTAAAAAGCACATCCGGTAACATTTTATGATAAATCGTAACGGATTTGAAATTTTTTTTCCACCAAAGTTGAGGTAACTCGGTTTTCAAATTCCAGCAAGTGCAGTCATTCATGCCCCCACTGCGGTCATGTTGCCCCACTGCTGTGTTAACTGCAAACCGTTCGTAGTCGTCAGATATTGTCAGTGTATCGTTAAAACAATGGCGCTTTAAAAACTTTTATAATAACTTTGTCAAATCTTAACCAATTTCCAAAACAATTCACCACCATAAATTAACGTTTCCAACAAACTGCCACGTATAGATCAATTTCCACCACACTGCTACACTGCTTTGTGAAATGTAGGACATTCAGTGTTGTCGTAATTGTGCAAAATTTAAAACGACGACTGTTTCTGTCGTTGTTGCAGATGAATTGAAGCGTGCACGACGTGCTTCCAAATCTGTAAGTTGCTGTTGTTTGTTTTTTTGCTGATCAGACATTCTATAATTTCCTTTTTTACTTTTTCCTCACGTCATCGTCATTATCATCATCATCGTCGTCATCGTCATACACTATTCAAAGTTGTCGCTGCCACTGAGAATTACACTTCATTTAGCGTAAAATAGCAGAAAAAAGCTTATAATATGTGAAAAATATGTAAAAACAAGCAAATTAAATCGATAAAACATTGCAAAGTACAGACTCAAAGCGTCAGGTTGAACATTAAATCACAGACGCACATTTAATGTAACTCTTAAAATAATTAAAATGTCAGAGACATCTAAAACACATGCTTGAGCTGCCATGAAGGAACAAAGTCTCAATAACGGTTAATATTTTCTGATGTTCGCCTACCTAGGTTGTACTTGCTTTGAAGCAACTATGCAGTTTTCTGCATAATCTTGTTATTATTACTATTAAAATTATTAATATAATTAATCGTCGTCGTCATCGTCAATAATCATTTCTGCTGCGCCCACAGCAGGAAGAATGCGTGCGCATTACAGTCGTCCACGGTCAGAGCCAACGTGAACCTTATCATCATCGGCGATCATGCTTTTCCGGTGGCTGGCTGCAGCTCGGGCTTGGAAGTCTCTACCGCCGCGAGTCCGAGCTGCTTCACCAATCGTCTCGTTCCGGCGGGAACTGAAAACTTTCCTGTTCTCACAGTCATTTCCTCTTGTGTAATGAACATTATGAAACAGTCTACTATGTATGGTGGTCCTGCAGCAGCAATGCGACAGTGCCGCCTTAATCAAGTTCATTTTAATAATAATAATAATAATCATCATCATCATCATCATCATCGTCGTCGTCGTCATAATTGTCATTATTGCCTGAAAGAGCTGTAGAAACTAAGTGTTTTTTTCTGCACTTAAATCGGTTAATCTTTTAGCTGTTAATCATACTTATTTGCTGCAGTTTTTGTTTCTAGGTTGGCGAGCTGCTTTCCACAGACGTTTCTGCCGTGTCTGGAATTCGGACGTCTACCTTGTCGAAAGATTCTCAGCCGCCGGGAACTGATTTTGCGGCGGCCAGCGCTGCTTCTGTTCCTGCGACTGGTAAGCCACTGTCGGTGCATTTATTTTAACGCCTCGACTGTTATATTTGCAGGGCTCTGTAAATCTTACTTTAAGCGTTATCAGTCACTTTTGCTTGGTAGACATGCGTGTGGCTCAAAAGTGTAGCGATAAGGACGTTGGACTTAATATATCAGGTTAAGTTATCGTGCACTTCCTTGTCCAATATGGTCCTTTGCAAACCAGTCACAAATGCGTACCTCTGTGAGCAAGCGACATATTTGGTACTGGCCAAAGGTTGTGATACTCCGAAGGGGTTGGCTGAAATTGCCGGACATGAAAAAACAGAACATGAAATCGCAAGACATGACAAATGTCATATGCAAATGCTGTAGATTACGTTGCAGTACAGTGTGCATTTTTTGTTCCAAGAGGCTATAGGGAAATAACGATAAATCTGTTCAGTCTATTTTGCCGCGTCATACGTATGCCGACTCTTTGACTAATTATCGCAATTAGGGGCCGTCTGAAATTACTCACCTACATAGTTCGCGTTCGTCGTTCTTACGACTTGACAACGATGATCGTAGCTATAGAGTTGAATCGTTGCCGCAACAAGCTATAGAGGTCCGTCATTTTCATGTCCGCATTTTCAACCCCCCCCCCTCTCTGAGGCTAGGTAGGTCACCCTCTGTGGCTCGGTGGCGCAATGGTTAGGGCGTTGGACTTGCGACTGGAGGTCGCGGGTTCAAATCCCAGCCGCTGCACTGTCGAGTGCAACCTTGGACAAGTTGTTCACACACATTGTCCAGCGCCTCTGGTGTTACAACCTTATGGCGCTATATAAATCAGTTTAAATAAAAAAAACAAAAACAAAAAAAATTAAATTAGCGCGTGTGAATGGCAAAAATTCCTAAGTGCGGCAGACTAAGTAAGCCAGCTCTCTGGTCAACTTTCGGGCGCACTATAAAATAGTTGGACTTACTTTACTTTACCATAGGCGTATCATTGCACTGGCCACGAGTCATGCACTCAGTAGTATGTTATCCAGCGTGCTTGAGGCTTATAATGGGAGATGAGCACTCCCCCTAATGCACACACGACGCACACAAAAAAGATTAGCAACATTGAAACTAAATAAATAAATAAAACGTCAGTGAGCTTCGATGAGACGATTATATGATATTATTGTTGTAGAAAAGTCCATTCATTTTAATGCTTACACCGTTACATTTATATCTTACTTTAAGCGTTATCGGTCATATTTGCTGGGTAGACAAGTGTGTGGCTCGGGAGTGTAGCGATAAGAGCGTAGGATAACGTGCAGCAATCTTGCTTAAGTGGTGTTGTGTCGAAACTTTTTTTCTGTGTGCCGTGTAGCGTCGACCGAGCTTCCTGACGTTCACTTGGACGGCGCCGGCACCGATCGTGAGATTGAAATTTCTGCGTGGAGACTAGAAGTTGTACACGACGATGACGAACGTACGAACGAAGTTTCTTCGCGGTTTTTCGTACAACCTCTCGTTGTGGATGGTTATGATTCTTGTAAGCGTGGTAACAGTTAGCGAGCGATGGAACTTCGGAAAGCTAAGTTAATCTGGTCACTAATCACTGTAGTGTTGTTGCTCAGAACATGCCCAAGCCTGCATACCTTTAACCTATATGGCCCAAATTCAACTTGGCTCGTCACGTCACGACACGACTCGACACGTTCGATGTGTGGAGCTTGTCGAGCAGTGCTGTTCGACAAGCTCGACACAGCCAAAATGCATGGGCTCGACACGTTGAACGTGTCGAGTCGTGTCGAGACGTGACGTGACGTGACGATTCAAGTAGAATTTGGGCTTATCACGGTGATTAATGTAAACAGACATGAGTTTGTTTCGATTCTTTGTCGCTAGGCATGCATGCGTAAGATATAGTGACCTGCATTTTTTTGGTACAAAGTTACATCATGCCGTACATCAGATATTCTTGTGTTTGCAGTTGGCATTCAGTAGGGAGTTCAGTTTAATTGGACCTATTTTTCCTGTTTTTTGCTGTTCTAAAACTCCATACAATCAAGCTGTCGGTCATGATTTATTTGTTGTGTGACTTTTGCGAGAAATGGACGAGGTGCTTAGCAATAAAGATAAATAAAGTGAAGTAAAATACTAGAGGTGAAATTTAAAAAAATGGAAACTAATAATACAGTGATGACTGGAACAGTTCAGTCTTGAGATGTTTGATTGATTGTTGACACGACGGAAATACGTCGCAGTTCTAGCAAGCGACCGTTCCACGCCGCAGGTCCTGTTACGTTAATCAAAAATAACAACAGCACTCAGCTGCATATCAGGAAACGTGTGGAATTAGTAAGCAAGTAAGTAAGTAACTGTGTATGTACATAGTAAATTTATACAGCGCAAAACTGGCGACGATATCTCAAAAAAAAACCAACCTCGGCGTTGTCTGGCTTTAGATGCACTGGGGACTGGTTTCGATGATTTTCGAACAAAATCGGCAAGCACTGAAAAACAGTGTGCATGTTTAGCTTTTTAACGTTCTTTCACTTTTCATAATGTGTTTGCTTATAAATAGCAACGACGAAAATGACGCAATTCTGACGTCACGTCACGATTGTAAGACCATTCAGATCCTTCAGCAGGAAACGGCAGATTTTATCGCTCCTGATCGGTGACCAACTTAGCAACCGTATCTTACGGCCGTAGTCAAATCATGGCATCTTTTTTTGTCTGGGCATATTGCACGAAATCCAGATGAAGCAGATGCCATGAAGATCTTAACAGCTTCTCCCCTGGACGAGGTTGGCGGCGTGGCTCAGTGGTTGGAACGTCGTTCTTTGGCTGGCGGACTTACCCTGATCTACGCCTGATCTGTGGCTGACATGTGACCACTTTGTGGGTATAGTGTCCGCTATAGGTCAACCAACCAGGCCAACTCAGCCTTCCATCCCTTCGGGGTCGGTAAATGAGTAGTTATCCATGTAATTACATGGATTACGGGTGTGGAGACCATTAAACGGCAGACCTGGGCTGCGTGTGGCTGTTTGGCCGCAACGTCAAATCCCGTGTGCGCGGGGCTTGGTCTACCTCTGTGACGCAAAGTGCCGCTGCAGTTAGCGATTTGTGGCACTGTATAGATGATGGGCTTTAACCTTTTAACTGGAGGATACCAATTTGCTGCTGAATGTCTTGTGTGTTTGGCTTTAGGGATAATTAGATTTCGTGTTTGTAATTGTCGAATATTGTTAACACTTTCTGTAGAAGAGGGGAAAAAATCGAGAAGGTCGTCACTGATGTTGCCAGTACAAGATGAAATGACGACAGAGGTGCATAAATGTTCTTTTTCTTTGACGTAACCCCTGTATAGGCCTACAGGGTGGCCCAAGAAAGAAAGCCACTACCAAATTATAAAAGAAATAATATCAAATCATATTAAAGCCTGCCAATGACATTAGATTTCTTCGTCATATTAAATTATCAATCAAGTACTATAATGTCATCCGTTCGTGTTAAATATTCTGTTTGTGCCTACTTTGTGACGTTGTTAACAATGCCTGATCCGCAAAGTAGTGAAACTAGTGATGTGCGTCATATACGTGAAAGTGATTTCGGCGCTTCCTCTGGCATTGGCTCATCTTAGCAAGGTGTGAATTCCATTCCTAAACCATCTCTTAGATGTAGATTCATGCAAAAATTTCTTTCATTTTCATTGTTTCTCGGTTTTTTTGGTTTCCAATCACTATTTTATCGTATATTTGATAGTACCCATATGCTTCAAGTGCACCAACTGATGACGTCACAAATTAGGTCAGACGTAGAATATTTAATACAAACGTATGACGGTTTCTTGTACTCATTTTATAGTCAAAATTGATGAAAATCTAGCCTCGCTGACGGTTTTAATACGATTTAGTGATGATTCTTAATAGTGGCTTTTTGGGGCCACCCTCTGTGTGAAGCTAGGTTGGACTGGTTCATTTTGTGAAAACTACAAACGCTTATTTTCTGAACTCATTGTCATGCCAATGGATTGTGTAGGTTGTGCAATGCACAAGGGACCACCGGCGTCTATTTTTCCCCGCCGTCCTGTCAAAAATTATAGCACAAATTATTGCAGTCAGAATAGTGTGTCCACTTCAGAACAGAGGACCAAACCTTTCTCCGTGATGCAGATAATTTAAAACCCTGTTTTATTTATGAAATCGTAGTGACTGTTACTGGTCATTTTGTCACTGCAGTTTGCGTGTGTAAATATTCGTGTCTTGGTAAGAATGAGACGTGACTGGGGCTAATTGTGGAAAAAAGCAGAAATAATGTAAGCCATTAGGGGCCAACCATAGACATTGTTGTAGCCAGATTTTTGGGGCCCGTCTGCGTGAGCCCCCAAAAATCTAGCTCCACCACTGTTTGCATTTCAGTTCACTTTTTGACAGCCAACGACAACTTATTACAAAACGCCACAAGATAATATTATGCGCACGCACTTTATGGACCTTGTCGTTTATATTCGGTTTCGTGTTTGTATCAGATGGTTTTGTTACTGCGGACGAAATTAATTCAATTTACAGATCAGTCTGTAAAAAATTGTATTCGATAAGATTGATAAGATAGATTAAGAAATAAGTCCAAAGGTTCTCTTGATAGTGGATATGTTTGTTATGCGCAGGCGAATTGACGGTTAGCTCAGAAAAGTAAAAAAAATGTTCTTATTGAACTTGGTTTCGTTCGTGTTTGGCCTCAGTTGCGTTTTTTTGGTTGCGTGTCATTCCAGACCAAAACTGGAGTCATCGGTCCGTTCTCCTCCGTAAAACTGTCAGTCAAGTGGCAGCCTGTTGTTCCCGGTCAAGTGCTGAACAAGTTTGTGCTATCATTCGACGACGAAGATTCCGACGATGTGAGTTGTTTTGTCCAACTCGTGCCGAGTTTTCCGCCTTTTATTTTATCAATGGTGAAAAACCGCTGTTCGTCGTCTCGTGCTGAAAGCGGCCCCCCTTTTAACTGAACGAGTTGTTGGATTTTTTATTTCTTCACAGATGGTGTCAGTGTCGAGGTTTACGGTTCGTTGACTTTGCAACTAAAGCTGTGAACTTAGAATTTCAGGTGACTGCAAAGCGTTGAAGTCGGCATGGTAGTGTAGCGTTCCACGTGTTGGAGCACACGTGTGCTTATTATGTGCGTGCACGTTTTGAGGTTCGAAACTTTATCTCAACGTTTTTTGTCAGCTTGTTGTGGAAATCATCGACTAGTATTTTATTTCTGCGAAACTAACTGCCCACCATTTTGTCGGTTTTTGGGAGAGCTGGTTAACCAATGTTTCGTAGGTTGTTTGTACGTATGTGTAACTGTGCAGGTAATAATTCATGCAGTCGCTCAAGCAATAGACGTTCCACTCTGGGTTGAAAGACAAAACATTGATCTGCGGATTTGTACATACGATCGACTATACCAGGACAGTGTCGTGATTCACAACCGGTCAATATCACTTGCTCGTATTGCGTCCGTCATAATCTGCTTAACTCACAGTGGACAGCTTTTAAATGTTAAACTATTGTTGTCACACATATCATTCTTGGACTAAGCCACACAACCACATCGCGCCTGCTCTCAGGGACGTAAATCCGCAAGAAAAAGTGGGGGGAGGGGGCGGATGAAGGTCCGATTGAGTCCCCCCACTTCCTTCCTTTTCCATTCCCCTTTCCCTACCATCTCTGCCCTTAGAAGTATGTCCCCTTAAATCCAGATAGGTGTCTGAGGGAGTGCGGTAAGCTTCCCCAGCGAGGTCTGCGGCGGAGAGCCAGCGGCAATT
>Ga0056115_1001913_pt1 | contig 10356 bp, 8 predicted proteins | sample WorMetOlspDAHAB1_FD_77007 | JGI IMG/M metagenome (GOLD analysis project Ga0056115, IMG submission 77007) | Marine gutless worms symbiont microbial communities from Max Planck institute for Marine Microbiology, Germany - Olavius sp. DAHAB.1 ... | reverse complement strand
GTCATTCGCTCTCTTAGAGTCTAGGGTGCCCGGTAAGTAAGTAATAACTAGAGTGGCTTTTCTACTGCATGTGCATTTTACAACTGGCTATTAATAGCTGGTGGCTTTTCCCAGAGGGTTCGCTGCATAAGTTATTTGTGTATAAGCCTATAGTCAAGTACGGGAAATTCGATCTCCCGGGCGGCTTCCTTCCGGGAGGCGGGAGACCGGGGCTGAAACACGGGATCTCCCGTAAAATATGGGAGATCTGGCAACTCTAACTGTACTACTATTGTCCAAAAGAAGGGCTATCAACTTACTGTATGCGAACTTTGGGTCTAAACCAAATTCATAATGACTGCGCACACATATAGATTGTCTTGTTGTTTCCTGTTGAAGTACACATTGTTATGATTGTTTTACATATTGACATAGTAATGCTTGCAATGTATACTGTAATCTGATACCACTGCTTTTAATGTGCAATATATGCATTTATTCTGCAGGTGCCATCTTGTATGAAATGTGGTGGAATTCTGAAACCAGATGTGGTATTTTTCGGTGATAATGTTGCACGTGAAGTGGTCGACCACATATACAGTCTTGTCGACAACTCCGACACTTTCCTCGTTCTAGGATCTTCACTTTTTGTGAGGAAAACTTTTGCACTTGCACAAGTGGCACGAACACCAAACACGTATACATGCGTGGATAATTACTGTTTCCAGCAGCAAAACGTTAACACTGGAGACATGTTGGTCAGTTCACAGAACTGGTCGGGTGGAGTTGTTTTCCATTAAAATGGTGGACTTCACTGTTGGAATTTCGCATTTCACATGATATCTAACATTATCCAGTACGCACTAAATGCCATATTGGGTGCTCAATTCTTCCATTTAGTGGCATGTTCAAACTCGTACACTCATATTGACTTGAATGACTTGGACAGTACAGGTAGTAGGCCTCTAGTAGTGTCCGACGTCGATCGCGTCGAACGTTTTCGATTCACTTTGAGAGTTTTCGACGACGTGTCGACGGCGTCGTGATTTACTTTTTCAATTCTGACTTCAAATTTTTCCACGACGCGTTGGAATTTTCAGTCTGTTCTTTCTATGTGGTTTTTATTTTATCTTAAAAAGTTCATGTTAATTTTTCATCAGTTTTCTATAGGGACTAGTCTATAGGGCTGTAGTTACGTCATCGAGACATCGACCGTTTTGCTTTCATAATTTTGTTTTCTTGTTAAATCGTTTGTTTTGTATAACGCACACAGAATTTCTGTGTGCGTTATTGCTGTAAATAAATCAAACGAATTTTTGTTGAAAGTTCGTCGACTTTCTTCTGTTTTTCGACGACGACTACGCCTTCACGTCGATGCGTCGTAATTTTTTCCACGACGATGCAAGGGATTCGACTTCGACGACGAGTCAACGTTTCTTTCCACGACGTTGGACACTAGCCTCTAGTGTATCTAGTTTAAACTAAAAGTTTGTTTGTAACTGTTTATTCCTTGTCAATCTTGTTCAGCAACACTGTTCATCTCGTAAGAAATAAAGATGAGAACGGAAATTTAGTTCTGTGTGTAGTCGTGAAAGAATATTGTGAAATGGACATGCCGAGTGTTTAACCAGTTCAATGCCAAACTGTTGTCAACAGTTTCATTTGCTAACTAATGGCAAATTAAAACCCGCTTATAGCTAATGCATAAAAACGAGACACGCATTGATGAGACTTTGAAAGAGATCTATAATCTGAAGCTCATAGCTGATGAGACATTCAGAACTGATCGTTATTCTATACAGTCGCAACTTTTACAGGATGGCCGAAAAAAGTAAGCCACTACCAAATGATCAAAAACTTGTGGGCCATTAAAGCCTGTCAATGAGATTAGATTTATTCATCAAATTAAAGTATGAATCAAGCACTAATATTATTCGTTGGTATTAGATATTCTATGCGTGACCTACTTTCTGACGTCAATAACTATGCCTGACCCACAAACTAGCGATATGCATCAGATATGGTATATGATGTCAGCACTTCCTCTGACATCAGCTTACCTTAACAAGCTGTGAATTATGTCTTAACGAACTTTTAGATGGAGATTTATGTAAAAATTTCTTTTATTTCCATATTTTCTCTTTTTCAATCAAACATCATTTTATCGGATATGCTAATTTTACTGTTATCTTCAAGCACACCAAATGATGACGTCACTAATTAGGTCACATGGAATATTTAATACAGATTTCTCATATTCTTGTGCTTATTTTGTAGTCGAAATTGATGAAAAATCTAGCCTCAAGGGCAGGTTTTAATACGATTTAATGATGATTCATGATAGTGGCTTACTTTTTTGGGGCCAGCCTGTACGTGTTTGTTTATCCGGTTGAAAATATGAATCAGTCCAAGTATTTCTAGTAAACGGCTGTCAAGAAGCACAAACAAGTTGCAAAAACTAATAGCACCAAAACAATAACAATTATTTAACATAACAGTAGTGCATACATCGAAATGTTAAAAAGTAAAATAAACTAAGATGATCCTCGTAGTAATAATGTTGAACAAATAATTACCGAGTAATGTCATAAAACAGTCAGATATAGAAGTACGTAACGTGTAACATTTATGCTGGTCCATGGATCTTTAATAGCAACAATTATTGTTACTAGATCTTACTGATTTTGACATTACTTTCATCATTTTGAGAACAGACTACTGTTCTGTGGATACTGGTAATATAACCACAGTATAGAGAGTCGGACAGTAGGCTAACTCCCACAAAATGGCTGATACAAACAGCTAATAAAAACTGAATATTTTCGGTAGCTTTGCTAATGAAATGCTACGAAACGGACGCTGTGCTTTGCCCGATTCAAATGTTGACGAGACGGAAATGAAAGTTTTATGCGAAAGTTTTTTTCAAAATGATGCAGATGATTATCAAACTCTGCGAATAAAGACTAGGATATGTAAAAATGTTCCATTATGGCGATTTATTTAAACTTTTTGGCACAAATGTAGCCAGGCGATTGGCTATCAGAAAATGGACACAAAATGGAACAGTGGTGTAAATCACAAAAACTGACAACACTTTTCAGAAAAGTTTGCCTGCTGTCCGACTCTACGCCGTGATAAAACATTAAAGGTTCACATTTGCGTACATGTACATGTACATACATATGTAGATAAAGCAGCTGTCAGTGACATCACATTTGTAAAAGGATGACTGGTGCAGCTATTATTACACACTGCCTGTGGTAACCAAAACACAAACATCTGACAATTCGTTAAAATTGTCTGTTGATACAGGTGTACTCCAGTTATCGGTTTCTACATCGGGCAAACTCACAAGGCAAGAGCATTGCTATTGTGACGATTGGTCCAACGAGAGCAGATGACATGGCAGAAGTGAAGATTGACGCTCGCTGCTCCGATGTCCTGTCGCAGATTCAGCGGTGACTTACTTGCCTGTTGCAGCCAACAACTTCATGTCTCATATCCACATAAAAAAGGACATAAAAAAGCATCCTTGGCATCAGAAGCAATCAAAATACTAGAAACCTGATGAGACATCTTGCTGAATTTTAAAATTGACTCAAACACTAGTGCAGTAAGCATTTTTTTATAAACAACGAATTACGTACGTGACTATGAACAAGAACATACACTGCAAATGCAAGTATTGTGCCTGCTGAACAGACTAGTAGAAACTTCACAGTGTTTAAAGGTTGTGAAAATTTGTTCAACCTGAATTTTGTGCATGTGGACCCACTCCACATATTTCACTCACCAACATCAGTCGCATGCTTGTCGACAACTTGAAAACAAAAAAACTCGGAAAACAAAAAACTGACATCATAACACAACTAGAGGACAAGTTTCAGCATCATAATAAATTAGTCCCGAACTACAGCTAATGTGTAACAATGACTATACTAATTTTACAGAAAAATTTCTTTACAATTTTTAACTACAACTGGAGATTTCAGTACAATTTGTGACATACCCCGCAAATAGGGGAAGGTATGAATATTACCTGTAAAATACCTAGTTGTAATTTTAGGCATACAGGTCATTTATGGTAATTTTAATACAGCAAGCTATTAATAATTATTTGCATATCAGAATATTTTGGTAGATTTTTGGCTGACAAATTCTGCGGCAAATTGGACTAACAATGCCAGGTCTATTCTTGACAAGTTCAAGTTCGGGCCATTCACCGTACTGCTACAGTTCATATGTCACCTAATGCAACTGCTGACCCATGTAAGGGCATTTTGAGTGTGTGGCATGTCCATACAAATCGATTATTGCTAATACCTGCAGTTTTGTCAAGAGATGCAAGAATGTCTTCTATCAGCTCATGTCTTTCCTGCTCGAGGCTGTATACAAGCAGCAAATACTACACACCAATACACGTCCGTATTTCAACAGTATCTGAGCCAGCACATCTCGTTGCGCACCAGCGCACACAACACTCGATCGTCGTCCGTCCCACTGCTGTGCGTGCCATTTCGACGGACATCATTTGCCAGACGATAGTTAGCACTGCCGCACCTCTGACTTGGAACTCACTGCCACCTGCTGCGTTAAACTGCGACTCTCTACTTTCAAATCCAGACTTAAAACTCATCTGTTTTTTACTGCTTTCTGCTAACTACTCTACCTACCTGTTCCAACAGCGCCTCTGTAGCCGCATAATGGCATTATGACGCTTTATAAATTTAGTATTATTATTATTATTAATATTATTATTATTAATATTAAACTTTCATGTTATCCCCATCGATTTTCCAGCTAAACTCGTGTCAAACGTGTTCATCATTCACAGATGTAACAAAACGTTGTCACTAACAGGATGAGCATATTGAAACTATAACTAATATGGTTCCATATTCTGTATAACTATAAACTGAAATGATCAAGATAAAACTTTATAAATACTGAAACTACAGAGATTTCTCATACTGGAATGTTACTAGCCATTTCCATTTTTGATAAGTTGTCTCATAATAACCCTTCATCAGTTCCCACTGCTCACAGGCTCAAGACACAAGCAATAAAGTCAGTCGAGCCAATTTTCCAGAATATTAACAGTATAAATGATAGTAAACATAAATGAAATGGAATAAATGGTCCATCCTGATAGCTGCATATCATAAGTTGATGGCTATAAAACGCCAATAATGCCACAAGGAAATGTACAGGCAAAAAGGCTCTGTTTGAACATGAATGTTTGGTTGTTTGGTGAACAAAAAATGACAATTTGCACATAACCAACATTATACTGCACTGTCTAAAATGCCAGTCGATCATCTAAAATCACATGTAGCAGAGTCGAAGCTACCGCTGTTGCAGTGGATCATAATAGTCAACGACGGTCTTCGTAGCGAGTGCCTGAAGCTCCATGACTGTAAACTACAAAGACATCGACACAACAGAATGGTCTGTAACAGAAATCACCAACAAATGGGCAGTACATGCTATCAGCGAGTGAATGAGTAGAGTCTAACGTCCATCCTAATACAATCTAGGTTATTTTCGTTAATTTATAGCAACAAAAATAACACAGTACAGAACAAAATACACTCTCAATACAACATCAATATGCCCAAACAACAAAATATTCAACACACAAATATATGGGTTCAGTCGCCTTTTACGACATGGCCAGGAAACGAAGTTGACTTATTCTACGTATCCCAAGCCAACATGTGGATGCAAGTAGTCAGCAGTACTGCCAAAATTTGACTGCAGCATGATTCAACAGTTATATGCTAGTGTCACTGGTTTAATGTATATGTATCCGAGCAAATGGACTAAATCTCCACACGACTACCGTAAAATCTCGACCATTAGCCGCACTCGTAGATAAGCTGCAGGCCAAAATTATGTGTCAAAAGCCCGGTAAAACGTTAATTCCTATAGATAAGCCGTGGATGTTGTCAAGTGTGTCAACGAGGTATGCTCACACAGATGACGCATTTAGCGCTGCCCACTGCTTAGAATGCGCGTCGCCCAAGAAATGAATCTGTGCACCTGAATAGCATGGGAAATTTGATACCACCAACCGACCAACCAACCGCCCGCCCGCGTACCCTGGGCCGACCATCACGGGGCGGGCGTGCGGGTGGGTTGGATGGAAAAGTGGCCTGAAGTACTGCGCCGGTGAAGGGCCATTTCGACGAATTTCATAATCAGTGGTTAACGCATTGACACAGCTACCAAATAGCTGATTTATATAACCGTCGAAACATCACTGGCCTAAACCACTAACTGCCCAAAATTGCATTTTGCTAGTTCAGTGTCGCGGTTTTACGGACTGGAAATATTTTGTAGTAGAGTTTGTCTTATAGATAAGCCGCATCCCAACTTCAGGTCACCAAATTCAGGTTAAAATTGTGCTGCTTATCGTCGTGATTTAACGGTACTCATTTGTGTCCGAATTCAATTGCTAAAAGGTAACTGTAACATTCACCTACATTCAACATGTACGCAAATGTTACAGTAAGCAGAGTTCTACCTCTCTGATGCTGGCATTGCAACGACAATACGATCTTCCATCTTCGTTCGTGTGAATTGGGTGCGCACGCATCTTGCCAACAGCCAAACTGTCGTTGCGTGGATCTGCAGCATCCCAAGCATGTATCAAGATCTCCACCACAAACAGTGGATGCAGAAATCCCTACGCACAGACACAGAGGTTTACTGCACCACAACAACGCGAAAGCATGGCGAAAACAAGATCAACGAATAAAACGGACATCTGTTTTACACACACCTACTCTGTGTACACTGGCGCATGGTTAAGATCTGAAGGGATATGCAAACTGGCACAATCACATGAGTACAATAATACACAAAATACAAGGCTACATTGGATCTGTTGCTTCTTACAACGCTCGAGGAAATGAGGTTGGCTTATCGTATAGCTCAGAACTAAGCCCACATGAGGTAAAAACTGCAAAATGGATCGATTTCAATATATAAACGTGGTCTAGTATAACTCGTAGTCTCGTATTGTCCACAAAGGGCTGAGAAACTTGTGGAAACGGATATGAAAATGGGTCAAACAATGTTTACAGCATAAACGTAATTGGCAGTACTAACACTGGCATTTTTTGCCTGCAGTGTCACGTCACACCAGCATCGCTGTGGCGAATGAAGGCTATGACCTCTTCGCCTCAACCTCTCATCAACATCAGCGCTGCATACACAAAGTTTAATGGTTGAATTAACAACATCAAAGCATTGCTGTACTGACGACAACGGTTGGCAGTGTAGTTCAGTGGTTAGGATGTCGGTCTTTGGCTGACAGACTTCCCTGACCTGTACTCGATCTATGGTTGACAGATTACCACTTTTCGGTAAACTGTCTGTCACTGATCAGCTAACTAGGCCAACTCAGCCTTCCATCTCTCTGCGGTCGGTAATTAGCAGTAATCCATTATTAACGACAGACTGTATGGCTGCAAGCAAAAGTCAGTGTGTGCAGGCTTGAGCTGTTGCTTTCGCTGAACGCCAGTCGTATCTGTGATGTACAATTGCACAGCACCACTGAGGAGGCATATGTGGATTGCAGCTCCATATAAGTGCTGCACCTTTACCTTAACAATATCAACATTATCAAAGGACATTCTACTGTGGCATTAAAAGGACCAAACTTTATTAGCAACCATCTGCCACACGAAATTAAACTACAATTAATCACCACAGATAGCTAAACATAGACAAAGTTCAAAACTTCAACATAGCTTAGGTCATTTTAAAAGTGTTCTTTACAGTCACTTGGCTCATATTAACAAAACTGAATATAATTAAAAAGTTAGTATAAAAGACGAGAACAATTTTATCTCAAAAACTCTTTATTGTTTTTTATTCATTAAAAATGTTATTAATTTAGAGAACCAGTTGTTTTAAAATAAGTTGATACCAGCACATGTGACATACCTGGGATCATACAGAAGAGTGGTTTTGATATCAGAGTTTGCTTCGCTGATTACTGGAACAAAATTAATCGTGTAGCGATGTCTTGGAACAACAGGACGATAGCACGACATCAAGTCCAGCATGTTCTGCGTAATATGATCCATCTGAAAGCAAATATATTACCAAATGTAAAATATGCACAAACTGCTGACAAGGAGTTAAAAACTTTAAAAAAAACAATCATTTCAGTGATATGCAAACTTCAGCCAATGTCCTTGCATTTCTCCTGCAAAAGCAAAACTTGGTCTCAAATTAAGCATACAGAATCACTTACACAGTAATTTGTATTCAGTATTTGAACTCTGCATAGCCAAGTAACGTTGTTATCTCTCCTATTGATGCAAAAACTTTTATTTTCATTTTAAACGTATAAGTACTTGAAAGACTTGCATTATAGAAAAGACAGCGTAAAATTGATAACACATGCTACACAAGTAGCCTGACCATACTGACCATAACAAACTGACCATACCTTGTACTGATTCATCAACAAGCCATGCACCTTTGCATCATCGCTGATGCCAATGTATATGTTGCCACCAGCACTGCAGTTCAGCATGGCATTGATTGTTCTACAACGGAAAAAAACAATTACGTGTTTTGAGTCTGATGTCATTGTTAATTAGACTCATACATTCTGTGATTTTATCACAAGTAATTCCAATATTTCAAAAGTTGTGCACTGGCAATCTGTTGTTAACCTGTGATGATATGAACACTGACATACAAATCACCAACAAAGTTGAAGTTTATGAAAAATAGAGAATGAAAATCTGGAAGATCCAGTAAATTCTGGAATTACACCCACTGCAAGAAAATGGAAAAAGAATCAGGATCAGGTAATATTTGAAGACCTCAGATGACTGAGAAGTGTAATTTCAAATCCTATATTGCATATGCAAGCACTCAGGTGTAAACAGTGGATAAAGTTTATCATAACTATCAAGCTCACACAAAACAGTGACAAAGAACTCACTTTGAGATCGGCTGCCGTGACGGTCGATCGTATCTAAGGTCCTGAGCATGTGAAGGAATCTGGTCTTTAGTGAAGTTCAGATGGCCTTTAAATTCATTCATGTCATCTTCGTCAATGGAAATTTTTCGATCCTCAACGTAATAGCGATGAGTGACACCATCAATGTCGATGGTCTCCATCCTGCAAACATCGCATGGATTGAGCAGTAAGTGCAGACATTAACCAAAGCTGTGGCAATAAGACACTAAGCAAAATACAACTGAACTGTTCGGCAACCACACACACTGGTCAACTCGTCACCTGTACAATTACAGTAGTGCTCAACATGCCAAGTAGTAGGCTAAGAGTTAGGTTCAGGACATAAAACATCTGTTATCACAGTCACTTTTCCTAAATTTACCAGCAACCAGTTGACCAATCATGTGACTAGTACTTGCGTCAACTTTGACGAAAGTGTGACGAGTTTTTGACTGTATTCTGGCAACCATGCGCATTACTACTGACATTATCATTGTGCGTGAATGAGTCCCGAATAATATTTCTAGCAGATAAACTTCACTTGTACCTGATTATCACCTGCTCGTCTAAGCTGGTGATATCACAGGGAAGTAAGCAAAGGCTTATACATATCCCCAACTGTATGTGAGGTAGTAATCCAACTTCCTCTTGAATGTCGCCACAGTTCCAGACTGGACACATCCTCAGTAAATTTATTCTACTCATTTACCACTATACTGCTGAAAAATACTTTTTGACATCCAGCCTAGATCACTCTTTAAGCAACTTAAAACGAATGTCCCCTTAACTCCTTCCTGATTTACTAAAGAAACGACTAGCATCCATATCTTCAAATCTCTTGAAAACCTCGATTAAGTCTCCATGAATTCTTCTACACTCCAACGTAGTAAAAACCAAATTCCTGATAAGCCTCTGATAATAAGTTGGGTCTTATAAAGTTATTCACCTCCCTGCTTGATCTGCCTTATTTTGCCTTTAAAAGCATCAAAACGCAAAGTCAAGAACTAAAGTTAACGAAATAGTCGTTTGAAATGGTTCAGTAATACACTTAAGCAACTTTTTTCGTCGAAATAGTTACGTTTTTCTTCGTGGCCGTAACGTAAACAACGCATTATACCCAGAGCTGTGCAGTCGTCCAGTTTTCGGATTCAGCAGTCATTGATAGACGTTTATACATTAATAAATGTAAAAAAACTTAACAGTTTAAAACAGTGTTTAACGGCGACATCACACAACTAAAACAGCAAAAATCAAAAAGGTGCTATTACTTTTGCAGCACGTCGCCATAATGTCAACGTGCTCCTAAGTAATAGCACCCTTTTGATTTTTGCTGTTTTAGTTGTGTGATGTAGGCCGTGTCGCCGTAAACACTGTTTTAAACTGTTAAGTTT
>Ga0056115_1001912_pt1 | contig 10360 bp, 8 predicted proteins | sample WorMetOlspDAHAB1_FD_77007 | JGI IMG/M metagenome (GOLD analysis project Ga0056115, IMG submission 77007) | Marine gutless worms symbiont microbial communities from Max Planck institute for Marine Microbiology, Germany - Olavius sp. DAHAB.1 ... | reverse complement strand
GCCAGTTATTTAATTTTTTTAGATAATATAGCATTAATCTTTAGTGCCTGAACGTGGCATTCCATATATCTCCAACGATTTTTTAATTGTACTTTTCCCCCAAAATCTGGGACATGTGGTACAGTGAAGCTGCATTTTCATGCTTAAGAAGTATGGATCTAAGTTGTAAATACTTTGTTATATTTTTGCATACTTCTGCACCATCTGAAAGATGGCAAAAATGGTGCCTGGTAGAAAATTTGAGCTTTGCTTGTAACAAAATTAACACTTGGTGTGTTGTAACTTTGCTTTGTGGTGTAACTTTGTAATGTGGACTGAAGGAGAGGTTATGTTTTCGAGCGCCCCATGTGGTCTCGTAAGCTGTAGAATAAGCCCACCACGTTTCAATGCTGAGTGTTTTAAGAGGCAACGGATCCAGAGTAGCTTTTGCTGTTTGTGTTAATTGTGTTGTGTAGAGTTGTGTATAATAATAATAATAATAATAATAAGCATATTTGTATAGCGCCATAAGGTCGTAACTTTCCTGTACTCCTTTTTTGTCTTATTATCTGACTCTTAACTTTCTGAAAGTATTGTATTCCAATAGTGTGATGTATTTTTGTCAAATTTCTCGCTGATATCAACCTTTCGAGCCAAATTTACAACTGTGTAAACTCATATAACCAAACATATGGAGCAAAACAAGCTACTTTGATTTAGTCGCCTCTTACAAATTGGCAGCATAGGATGTTGATCTTTGGCTGGCGAACTTTCCCTGATGTGGGCCCGATCTATGGTTGACAGGTGACCACTTTCTGGCTAAACTGTCCACTATGGGTCAGCCATCTAGGCCACCTCGGGTTTCCATCCCTACAGGTCAGTAAGTGACTAGTAATTACATGAATTAGGGGAGTGGATACCGTTATATCGCAGGCTGGGGCTGCATGTGACTGCATGGCTCCAGAGTCTGTGTATATGGGCATGGGCTGCAGCCTAAAAGTAAAAAGGTAAAGGCATAGCGCTACAAGCGGCAACTGCAGCTACAGTAGCGCTGTACATTGCCGCTTGTAGCGCTGTACATCACAGGCTAGGGAGGGCGTGCAGCCTATAGGCTGTAGGCTAAGCCCGCAGACACGGGCTAGCCTCACAGCTAAACAACCACACGCACAGTCCCGGCCTGCCGTTTAATGGTCTCCACTCTCCACCTCTGTAATTTATGTGATTTCATGGATTACTACTCATTTACCGATCCCGGGGGGTTGGAAGGCTGAGTTGGCCTAGACTAAACGCAGGCCCCTGTTTGTGACACAGCGCTGCTGCAGCTGCATGTATGTGGCTTGCAGCGCTGTATGAGTGCTAAGCCTTTTAGAAGACTCAGTAGAAGATGAGGTGTACTTAATCACAGCACCACACGAGATGATATACTTTGAGTATAATATTCAGTTGCTGGTGTTGTGTGCTCAGTTGCGATGAGCAAATGTATGATGACAAGGACCGTGATGAGTCGGACACGTACCAGGACAAAGGTGTGGAGGACGAGGAGGGACTGCGGAAGCTGGTTGACTCGGGAGACGAAGACGAAGAAGATGAAGAGAAGAATGATGACGAATTGGATGACGATGAGGAGCCGAAGCAGAAAGACGACAAAGCAAAAGGTTGTTAGCATCTGTTGATGAATGGTCCTCTCTGCTGTCTGCTATGTACAATGAACAGTTGGTTTGGTTGTCGTTGTTGCCTTTTGTGGGTGATGTGATTTCTCAGCCACCACAACCTGAGGCCTTCAGTAGGCCCAATGCCCAGGCTTGTGATATCCATTTCTAAACTAGCAATCTGTCAGATACGGTAGGATAACAGAATGTTGTATCTTGAAATTTTCTGTTAAAACTAACGTAGCAATAACGGAATTACTCAGTATCACAAGCTACACAGTCCAGTACTCCACAACATAAACTGCGTGCATCACATCGCAAAACTAATAAAAAAACTACATACGGCTGGTCGCTTCCATGCACGGTGCACACTGACACCCTGTAGCAGCGACGTCACATTAATAATTGTGTGAGACTGTGACGAGGCATTAACCGCACAAGGTTCAGATGTAACCGTGTGTGCTTGAAATGAACAAGTCTGTTGTCCAGTTCTTTTTGTTTATTGGTGTATGTATCTGCCGAAAATACCACTTTTGGGAGATTTGTCAGGGACTGTTCAGGTAAACCTGCATATTGACCGTTAGACTGAAAAGAGCACGTGACTAAATACAACTGGCTGTGGCTGTGCCATCTTTTGAGTTTTGACCAATTACAGCTGATGTGTATGGGCAACGTGAGTTCTGTTCGTAAATATATGCAATGTGTCACATATTGGCCTTTGCAGTTGCACTCATTCTACACTTTTTCATTGATTACTGGTCTCTTTAGATTCGAGTGAAAGCAGCTCAGACTCCGATTCTGATTCCGATCCCGAGAAAGATAGTAAATTTGCATCTGCACTGTTCATGACGGTTGGTGTTGCCATTGTTGGTTGACTATGTTGCGAATTTTAGTCCAGTTGTGTTTGTGTGCTGTGTACTGTAAAAGGTCACATTGCTGTGCATGTAGGCTATTGCAGTTTAATATATTACACTAATAAGTAGGACAACAAATTTTGAACTGATTATGTACAGTAGTGTTAATGTTGCTATTTTACTTGAAAAGGTACAGACCAGCAAGTGGAATACAGCTGTTATGACTTTAATGTATTTATTTTTAAGTTAAATTGGTCGAGGGAATAATGCGCAGTGAGAGTGTATCATTCTTTATCTGTAGGTAAGTTAGTAATTAAGTAACAAAAGCGTCTACAGTTTCCAGACAACGTGTTTTGGATGACAAAGTTTTATTTATGCATGTGATGCATTGTCATTTAACCAAATGCCTTAATTGATAGTTGTGTTAAATTTTCTGTATGTTATTGTCATGATTCTTCTTTTTCAGTGACACAATAGGTTCACCTTGGTTCGCATGAAGGGCATCCAGCTGGAGAAAATACGTGGAACACTAGGAGGGGGGCATATTGGCATTTGTGCCGAAATTGGGTTGGAAGCCTTTGTGTGATGACATTGGTGATAATGCCCTCACACGTGCTTCTTTAAAGTCAGTATGCGCGTTTCTAGTAATGACCATAAAATGAACGCCTGTCTGTGACACTGAAAGGAGAAATGTATGTTGAGGAGGATGCAGATTACACCGTTTGCACAATTTTTTCTCGTACGATTGCTTGTCATGTACATATTCGCTGGACGTTTCCAGCTATGATGTGCTGATGCAAACAAGGTCCTCATCTTGCTCATCACACTTAGTTTGGCATTGAGCAGTCTTTCGGTACTTGTGGCCCAGCAGTCTGGAATGATGTGCTAGCATCTGTGAGGAGCCGTGACTGATCACTCTACGACTTGAGACATTCAATGAAAACTTTTGTTTTCTTCAGAGAGTTAGTTACAGGATGATGTTGCTGTACGTGCCTTTGTGACAGTTATTCTGTAAATTGTGTGTTCGGAAAAAATTCTATTACTTATCATTACCGTTCTGTCAGTCTTGTGGGTTGCACTCTCGTGACTGCCATAAGAATGTGCATTGTAAATGTCCGAACTGATTGTACATATTTATCAGGAACGACGAACTGCTGTAAAGTCGGAGACGTCTGGGTCTGGCAGTCGACCAGCTACTCCATCCGCACAGCAGTCCTCAAACGATTCCAGTAGTAAAGGTATTTTTACAATTACATGAATTACGGGGGTGGAGACCATTTAACCGCAGACTGGGGCCGCGTATGGCTGCATGGACGCAGGGTCCATAGTCTGTGTGTGCGAGCATGGATGTGGCCTAGGCTGAACGCCAGCTACTGTCTGTGACGCACAGCACCGTTTATCTGCAGGAGCAGTATGTGGTTTGTGGTGCTATGTAAGTGCTAAGCCTTTTCTGTTGTCATCAAAGAAATCTTACGTGTTGCGTTTTCCCCATTTGCTGTTAGTGCAGTTGCGTCTGACTGTTAACGGCACCATTGAAAGGCAGTACGTGGATTTTCACAAATTTTGGTACTTACAGTTGGTTTTCCACTGCGTTTTCTGTTTACTACGTAGTTTTTGAACTGCAGCTGAAATCAAAGTTAGCCAAGCAATGTGGGTATCATTTTATGTAGATCACTGGGTTATGTGGGTGTGAGAATTTCTGATGACCTTCAAATAAGCGTGCATGCCAAAAGCGAAGGTTTGTATGCAAAACAACCTCACATTGAGCTTAGACATGGACATATGACGTGTCAGTTCACACAGAAAGTAAAGGGACTTTTGTGGAAGTTCACAACTTAAGTGAATTCATTACTAAGTTTTTGTATTTGCAGATATTCAACTAACAGTTGGCTTAATACAGAAAATGACTGTTTGCATATGTTCTTCTGTGTTTATGCTGACCAGACATCTGAGACTTTTTGGGTGTTTGAATACTTGTTGACCCAGTACTTGGTATTTATCCACCAACCATGTAATGAGCTGTTTTGCGTTGTGCACAAAATTCTGGCATGCTCCCAACTGCCATGTGCAAGAAAAGTATAATGATGCATGATGTACATTGTATGTATGTTGCACTGCTAATTTTGCTGTCACCCAAAAACTAACTTAGGCGCATTGAAGATATAGGATCTTGAGCTCGAGCTATGTTGGTGGTAGTAGTGTCAGTTATTGACTCGTGTATGTATTTACAGTTGAGATGTGCAGCTGTTAATAGCTGAAGATGTTTGCCACCGTGCAGTGAAGAAGCGCAAGGCTGAAAACCAGTCTCCTGTAAATGCAGCTAAAAAACCAAAGTCAGAAACTCTGGTCACGAGTGGTTCATCAAGCAGCTTATCGTTGAGTGCAGCAGCTGGCAGTTCTGGGTAAGCAGACTACAGATTTGCCACCCTACACGCAATATGCAACTTCCGTAAAAAGTGTAACTGTATTTTCTTCTAATTTCTGGGATCATATTTTGGTATGTATTGTTGACGTTGATGACAATAACACTTGTCGAACAAGTAGCAAAGTATTTACGTCATTAAATTTACAACGTTGTTAGTTGATAAACGTTGAAGTGTCAAATATTTCTGGTAAATTTCTGAGATTTTTAAGCGTTTATTGTTGATAATACGAGACATGCTCAGAAAAAGATTGCAGTAAGTTATAAGAAACATATGAAGACACCCATTTTAGTATTGCATTTAACGTGCAATCATTACTTTTATTGCATTCATTCCCGGTTTTATCCTACTATTTTTGAGTTAATTTTAATGTAGTGCCTTTGTTCTGTTCCCATGTAATAGACACAGGCATGCCCATAAGGGAGGTTAGGTTACGGAGTCTGGACTCCTCAGAAATTTTGGCAGGGTTCTGCTGGGGCCCGTGTCTATGCCAGAGATCTCAGACTTTTGCATTTGAGTTGTATGGGGTATATAGATGAATATATAAGTTTTTCATGGGGCTGGGGTGGAAGTCCAAAACTAACACTGTGATATAACTCAAACAAACAGACTGTGGCACAAATTGACGTAAACGTGTGGCCGCAGAAAAAGTACGAAGGGACAAAAAGGGCTGTGATAGACATGTAGGGAACGAGAGGAGACGGAAAGGGAAGGGTGGGGAAAGGCAAGGACCTCCCTTGATTTTTGGAACATGGATACGCCTGTGTATGGTAATAAGACGCCTCACCAATTTTTTAATGATGATGCTGATGATGATTGTAGGGCAAGCAACGAAGGTATCACTGAAGAGGCGGTGCGACGATATTTAATGCGCAAGCCGATGACTACGAAGGATCTGGTGCAGAAGTTCAAGTCACGCAACGCTGGAATGACCAAGGAGCAGATGACGACGACCATTGTGCAGATTCTGAAGCGGATCAACCCGCAGAAAACGAAGATTAACGACAAACTGTACTTGTCGATAAAGAAAGACTCGTGATTATCGAGTTGATGGATTGTTTCGTGTTGGAAATGAATGTTTACCCTGAGCAACATCAGCGTGTGTACATTAGTGGCACTTCGTTCGTTGGTGCTGTATTCATTGAACGTTATTATAAATTGTTTGTGGAGACTCGTTGAGTCACTACTACTTGGTATTAATATCCGTAACAGTTTCATGAGCTGTGTTTTACACTGGGCAGCTGGGCAGTTCTTTCTGGTTTGATATTTTGTTCTTCTGTGTTTGTGCATTTGTCGTTTCTACAAACGTTCATCCAACAAACGATTTTATTCAGTATGTAAAGTAATGCGTATTAAACACAGGAAGTCACCGATGTGCCGCAATGTTGGAAAGTTGAACTGTTGAACAAAATAATGTTCTTCAGATGGGGAAGATTTGAGTCACAAAATGAACACAAAATGGCTAGGCCTATAGATGGTTAGTGAACGTTATGGCTTATGCAGCTTATGAGATATTCATAGTTCACAACAAACGAACATAACTGTACTTTAATATACAAACTGAGCTTTTCGATATTGCCAAGTTTGGAGCACATTGCCAGTATATGACACGTTTTGTGTTTCAAATGACATACGTTTTATGTTAACAGAAGTTGTGATACATGTTATAGGTTTGTTGTGTAAACTGTCTACTCTAAATACACGTTTATACCGGTACCTTTTTGCACCTTTTGAAAAAATAGTTCGTTTATTACTTAAATTGGTTTTGTTAACTTTACTCCATTATAGCGTATGTACAGTGTGCACGCTTGATTCCAGTTTCTGTAATTACAGCTTCTGACTTGAATTTTGATAATGTACAAGCGCTCTTCATGAAATGTTCTATGCCACTCGATGGCACCTATAACTAACAACTCGTCCTGTTCAGCTCCCTTTTAGGCAGCAGCAGCGTGAACATGTGATGTAGCACGCTAACAGCGGAACAGTCTGTTGACGCTACGTTGAACAATGTCAGAACGAGACGACTGACTGGATGGTCTTGTAGTTGAGATTGTTCACATACCTGCAACAAACCGTACAGCAGTGTCCACATAAACAGCGCTTGCACAGCGTTTCTGTAAATTCTGCTTACGAAATGGAAAAGTTTTTCTTATACGTAAAACGGACACTCGTTGATGCCGTCGCATCTCGCCAGTTCTTTGCCAGCTGCACTGGCTTCCAGTGCGGCAGCGCGTCGAGTTCAAGGTCGCCATCCTTGTCCACCAGGCGCTGTCCCAGCCACCTGGAGGATTATAACTGCTGCGTTATCGCCGACGCCTGCCCAACAAGTGCGCTTGTCAGAGACTCGTACGCTTCTTATCAGACGGACGCGGACCAACTTCGGCGATAGAGGCTTCAGTGCAGCTGTGCCTTTAGTCTGAAATTATCAGCCGACAGAATCGGACAGCAGACTTTGCATACAGCCGTTTTAGACAGTCCCTAAAGATGTTTTTATTTGGACAGCGGGATCACAACGCAGTGCGAATCCTTCCCCTTGTAACTGCACTTCAGAAATACTCTTACTGCCTTTCAGTACGCCTCTGGCAGATGTTTTGCAAGCAGTCTGTTCGTTATACGGTTATACCTCAGCACTTTGTTACAACGATAACCACATCGTGAATTTCTCTCATCACGATGTGATTGCTTCACTGTCTGTTTTTTTCTCGTGACAATTATCTTTGCACAAATGTGACGGCGCCGTCTCCGACTGGACACCAAAAATAGTCTTCGTGTGGCTGGAATGATAACGATTTTCAATCAATTTCTCTACAGCGACGCCATGTATACGGACCCGTTTACTTTGAAATTCTTAATAGGAAGTCGTATAATTAGCGTAATCTGTAACTGGACCAGCGTAATTGAAATACAGTATACAGGTAGGCCTATATAGCTGACAAAACCATAGGCTAGAACGTCTTGCGGTGCTGTTTGTACTACAGTGACGAACTAAAGAAAAATCTTGACTGCAGTCGTCAGTAAACGACAGCGCGCACTTGTTGACGTTGTAGTTGACAACCGAGTAGCTGGGAATAGTTTTCTCGCGTTGTGGTGGATAGTAGATTCGGCCAGCCTTGTTGCGAACGTCCTTGTAGTATGGCGGCCTCATCCCGACGTACTTGCTTCCCATATATTCCGGGAACGGGTTGATGGTACCACCCTTCATACCGCCGTCCTGAATACGCCACAGTTTACTATTAGTTCAGGATGTTAAAATTCCAACCCCTGCATTTTATTGCTGAAATATCGTAAATGACAAGAAATTTTTATAGTCATTTTAGAAGAGAAGTGCATAGTAACTATTATATTAACTTAATAACAAAAAAAGTTAAAATCGTTTAATTATATCGGATGTGTAGAAGTTGACAAAGCAGTAGAGTTCTACGTGCATATTTCTAATGCTGCTTTACAGTTTAAGTTGCGTTTGTTTTGTTACAGATTAAGCCATATGCACATTATTTTACATGTAAAATAGGCCTATCATTAGCCCATCATTGTATTTGCGGTAACTAGTCCTTCGTCAATAGCTGTTTTTCTAGTTAATCTTGGTCAAAGAAGAAACAAGTTAGTACCTTCAGTGGCATTTATTAGGCTGGGGCCGGGGAAGAACAGGCCCCCAGTTTTGTCCAACATCCCACCCCACTTTTGCCGACATGACATATATTATGAGTTGTTCCATGTTTAAAGTTACAAGTGTCAAATTCCATCTAAGAGCCGGACGGACATACGCCGCGAATATAATTCGCGGCGTATGTCCGTCCGTCGCAGGGACGTCGACACGGCGTGACGGCGGCGATCGGTGGACGTTGTTGCCGTGCGTGTTTGTCCGTCCGTCCGTTCGTTCGTTCGTTTCAAACTCCATCTAAGAGACGGACGGACGGGAGACGGGCGGACGGACAGTCTGTCCGTCCGTCCGTCTCTTAGATGGAGTTCGACACCTTGTACAGCACATCACTAAACTGGATTTAAATAAATGTTGCATCAGATATTTATATATTCTAATGGAGCTATTTGTGTCAAGACGCAGTCACCATTATTGTAAAATGTGCACAGTATTTTTACATTTTGCTTCAGCTTCTCATCTCCAAGACCCCCTACCGATTGAGCTTTGTCCATTGACCCCACATATGCGTGACTTCGGCGCCTAGACATCCTGATCGGACCCCTGTGGAAAATTCCTGGATCCGCGCCGATGGACTCCACTGGATTCACAGCTCCAGGCCCTCGATCGCGACGGAGCCGTCTCCTTTAGACTTTCTAGGCTAGAACACCCATGCTGATCGCATCAGAGCTTAGTTTGGCCTATAGCGCAAAAATTTGTCACCTGCAGTCTGTAGCTACAGCAGAAACCAGCAATTCTCATATAGCGTGAAGTGCATAATAACATGACTGACCCATTTTGTGTAAGACGTCGGTTTAAAGATTCCAAAGCGTGGCCCGACTTTGGCCGGCGGGCGACGCGGTTTTCCCTCGAGGCATTTCTCGTCTTCCATGTATGGGTTTTTCGTGAAGAAGCCTTGCGGCATCGCACCCAGCACAAAAGGCCCGTCCAACATTCGTTTGTGACTCTGCTCCACTTCTTTCTGTACGAGCAATAGCATGCACATGCACATGCAATCAGTCATTTGTCCACGACAGCATATCATGACATAAGTTGCTGAACTTCGCTGTTAGAACAACAGGGCTGGATCATCCACGAGGCTGAACTGAAGCCTCAGGGCCCGGACCCCGATAAGGGCCCGAACCGCCTGGTACAACGAAACTTTTCCACCACTTTGGGCCCCCTAAATTTTTAGAAAGAGAAAAATGCGGTGTCTGTTAACAACATATCTAAGTTTTAGTTAAGAGGGTAACAGAACTAAAATAAGGGCATATTGCATATATTTTACGAGGGGTCCGCAGTCGCTTTCAAGCCCCAGGGCTCGGAGGGACCACCTAGAACAAGTATCTTGAGAAGCAACTTACAGTCTCATTTCGACAGCCTCGTTTTTATAGGTTTAATATTTTTTATTACTGTTCCTTGGATCTTCCGCTTAAATATTGTCACAATACACTGGTCATTGGTCAACTCATTGCTCAGGCTACATCGTTCCTCACTGAGAAATCATTTCTCTATCTGCTTATCTATCAGGCTCTGTTTGTCGTATTAAACTCATCGGACTGCCAACTGTAGTGGCTTTCCGGACTTTTTAGCTCCTGAGAATTGTAAACGTTTCGTTCAGATTCATGCAATGGACGAAGCTCGGCGTAGGCCTATGCCTATGCAAAAGCATTCGTGAAGAAGGTTGTCATTGATTAAGATAAATGTAAAAACTTAACAGTTTAAAACAGTGTTTAACGGCGACACGGCCTACATCACACAACTAAAACAGCAAAAATCAAAAAGGTGGTATTACTTTTGCAGCACGTCGCCATAATG